>Ga0316201_10000226_pt1 | contig 28341 bp, 30 predicted proteins | sample CS6wburrow_MG_FD_204516 | JGI IMG/M metagenome (GOLD analysis project Ga0316201, IMG submission 204516) | Coastal sediment microbial communities from Delaware Bay, Delaware, United States - CS-6 worm burrow | ecosystem: Environmental > Aquatic > Marine > Coastal > Sediment | place: USA...
CAGCGCCCGCACTCTTTCGTTCGGTCGCGCCCGAATCAACTTCGACACCCATGAAGTACGAGTTGCGGGCGAAGAGGTGCAGCTCACCCAGTTGGAGCTCGACTTGCTTCGCTACTTTGCAGAGAATACCGGCCGAGTTCTTAGCCGAACAGAGCTTCTCGAGCGGGTTTGGAAGCTCCGCAACTACGGTAACACCCGAACGGTCGACAACTTCATCTCGCGGCTCCGGCGCCGCTTCGAGGCAGATCCGAGCTCCCCCAGGCACTTCCTTTCCGTCCGCGGCGCCGGCTACAAATTCGTCGTTTGAGCGACGTTTTACACAACTATGACATAGGGTGGGTGAACCATGACGGTGACTCCCGGGCGCCTGCGATAGCCTCGAAGGCATGGAAACGACGGTTCTGCAGGCCGAGCCCCCCAAGCGATCGCTGAGCCGATCCGAGCAATGGCAACGCTCTGCCATATTCGTCCTCTCCCATCTTGCTGTGCTGGGAGCATTCTGGTCTGGGGTGACCTGGCAAGCGCTCGTGCTCTGCTTCGTGCTCCTATTCGTTCGAGTCTGGGGCATCACCGCGGGCTATCACCGGTACTTCGCTCACAGGACGTACAAGACGAGTCGAGCGTTTCAGTTCTTTCTAGCTCTCCTCGCACAGAGCAGCTCCCAAAAGGGGGTGCTCTGGTGGGCGGCCCACCATCGGGTGCACCACAAGTTGTCCGACCAACCTGGTGACGTTCACTCGCCGGTGCAGAACAGCTTCGCGTATGCGCACGTCGGATGGATCTTCGACGACACCGAAGATACGCGTTGGGACAAAATTCGCGACTTCGCGAAGTATCCCGAGCTTCGTTGGCTCAACAAGTACTGGGCCATTCCTCCGGCCGCCCTCGCTCTGATCTGTTTCCTGATCGCTGGTTGGTCCGGCCTGTTCATCGGCTTTTTCTTGAGCACCGTGCTGCTCTGGCACAACACGTTCCTGATCAACTCAGTCACGCACGTCTGGGGCAAGAAGCGCTTCGATACAGGCGACGAGAGCCGTAACAACATGGTGACGGCCCTGCTCACCCTTGGAGAGGGCTGGCACAACAACCACCACTACTACCAGTCGTCTTGCCGCAACGGCTTCTACTGGTGGGAAATCGACGTGACCTACTATGTGCTCAAGATGCTGAGCTGGGTCGGACTGGTTTGGGACATCCGCGACGTTCCCGCGCGCGTTCTCGAAGAAGGGCGCCGCCGAGACGCCGGCGAGCTAGACGCCAAGGATAAGCGGATCGAGCCTCCGGAGAAGCTCCATCTAGCTGCTTAGGTCGAAGGCCCCGTGGCTCAGCTTCACGGACTTGGCTACAGCCACCAACGTAGGATGTGCGCCCACCATGGGGCAGGTTTCCGGTGGGGTTCCCAAGTATGTTCGCTGCTGTGCATGACTGGGGGTCTCCGTCGGGCTATCGAATACCGTTCAGCGATTATACAGATGTAAGCCCTGTTGCGAAATTGTTTCGTAAAGGCCATAAGTATTCAAAATCGCAGCTTAATTCTACACAACACTCATTTAAGAGCTCAGCCCATGCCCCAACTCCACGTAGTTTCCCCCTCGTCTGACCGGGCCGATGAACCGGCAGCCGCCGTGGTCGGCGGCCTGAGCGCTCATTTCAATACCGGGGCGACCAAATCGCTCTCGTGGCGCCTTTCCCAGCTCGACGCGCTCGAGCACTTCATGATGGAACGGGAGCAGGACATCCTCGATGCGCTTCATGCCGACCTCGGCAAGCCGGCAATGGAGGCGTTTGGCTCCGAGATCGTGCTTCCGCTTTCGGAGCTTCGCGTCACGCGGAAGAACCTCGCCTCTTGGATGAAGCCGGAGCGCGTTCGAACCTCGCCTCTCGCGATGCCCGGACGTAGCTACGTGTACAGGGAGCCTCTCGGTGTAACGCTGATCATCGCGCCGTGGAACTATCCGTTTCAGTTGGTCGTCCTGCCACTCATCGGAGCTATTGCAGCGGGCAACTGCGCCGCGCTCAAGCCCTCGGAGCTCGCACCAAATGTTTCATCGCTCGTCGCGAACTGGCTTCCAAAGTACGTCGATAGGAAAGCCATTCGAGTCGTCGAAGGCGGTGTGCCCGAAACTACTGCGCTGCTGCGCCAGAGCTGGGACCACATCTTCTATACCGGGAACAGCAGGGTAGGCCGCATCGTCATGGAAGCGGCCGCGAAGCACTTGACCCCCGTGACTCTCGAGCTCGGTGGCAAGAGCCCGTGCATCGTCGATGAGACGGCAGACCTAGACTCGGCCGCCAGAAGGATCGTCTACGGGAAGTTCTTCAACACGGGTCAGACTTGCGTCGCCCCGGACTACGTCCTGGTTCACGATCATGTTCATGACGCGCTAGTCAATCGGCTGGTCTCGACGATTCGCGAGTTCTACGGAGACGACCCAAAGCGGAGCCCCGACTTCGGCCGCATCGTCAACGAGCGGCATCATGCTCGGCTGACCCGCTTGCTCGACGGGATGGATGTCGTCACGGGCGGCGAGACTGACCAGTCCGAGCTTTATGTCGCTCCCACGATTTTGCGAAACGTCAAAGAGGACGACCCTCTGATGAAGCAGGAGATCTTCGGCCCTATTCTGCCCGTGATTTCGTTTTCGAGTATCGGTTCGGCCATCGGCTTCGTCAATCGGCAAGCCAAACCCTTGGCGCTCTATGTCTTCGCGCGCGACGAGGCCGTCCACGACCGTATCCTCGATGCCACCAGCGCTGGGGGGACGACCATCAACCACGTCTGGCTCCACATCGGTGTGCCCGAGTTGCCGTTTGGCGGTGTCGGAGAGAGTGGGATGGGCGCTTATCACGGTCGCCAGTCGTTCGAGACCTTCTCGCACCGGCGGTCGGTCTTGAAGAAGTCCACGCTCCCCGACCCTCCGATCCTCTTCCCGCCGTACACGGCCCGGAGGATGGACTGGTTCAAGAAGCTTTTCAGAGCGCGCCGGTCTTGAGCGCGGCGATCTCGGCCTCGACGTGCCGTTTGAAGTAGAACGGAATTCGAAGGAGGTCCTTGCGGACTGCCGGGCGAATAATCGACACGAAGACACCGTCGCCGATGTCGACGAGCGCGCCGAAAGACACCAGCGTCCGACTGTCCTTGTAAGGTCGAACTCGCATGAAGCCCCAGCCAGCTCGGATGTCGTGCGCTTGCGAGTGGTCGACCCGGAAGACCATCGACCGGCGGTCGTCCTCGAGAGTCGTTTGGAGCACGTATCGAACATCGATGGGGCCCCACTCCTGGCGAATCGCCAGATCGGCTTCTTCCCCGGCCTGATGCTTGATGTCGCTCTCGGTCACCAGCGGGATGAAGTTCTTGTAGCCCGTTAGGTTCTTCAGGGCCTCCCAGGCCACGTCGACCGGGACGTCCATGATCTGCCAGCTTTGTCCCCCGATGAGCTTGTACGCGCCTCGTTGCTCGCTTTTGTGCTTGATGACGAGCTCGCCGGCAGCGAGCAGCCTCTTGTCTTCGCTGGTGAGCTGATCGTTGCTAGACCACGATCGAGAGGGTGCCGCGAAAGAAACGAGGACGATAGAGAGCAAGGCGAGAGTGGGGGTCAAAATTGACCAGCCGCTGCGTTCCTGTCTATGTCTGGCTTTGTTCATGCGGGCAGTCCTATTCGGTTTGGTGGTCATCATCGGTTTCGCGTCCGCGCAAGCTGACGCTCATTCTTATGACGATGCCGCTCCGACACTCATTCAAGGTATTTCCTCGAATATTACACCGGGGGCGGCGCTCGAGGAAGCCGGCGGTGCCGAGGCTGGCGGCCTCCCTTCTTGGACGTCGATTTTGCCCCCACTTCTCGCGATCGCCCTCGCGTTGCTGTTTCGTCACGTTCTGGTGGCCCTTGTTCTGGGCGTCTGGCTCGGCGCATTTCTGATTGCGGATCTATCACTCGTCGGCTCGTTCGCGCGCTTGCTCGACACGCACATCGTCAATGCGATCGCAGATCCCGGGCACGCTTCGATTTTGGTTTTCAGCCTGCTCCTCGGGGGGATGCTCGGCCTCATGACCCAGAGCGGGGGCGCGAAGGGGCTCGCATCTTGGGTGGGTACCGATGCAACGAGCCGGAGGCGAGGACAGCTAACCACCTGGTTTCTCGGGCTGCTCGTGTTCTTCGATGACTATGCCAACTCGCTCCTGGTCGGCTCGTCGATGCGTCCGGTCACCGACCGGCTTCGCATCAGCCGCGAGAAGCTCGCTTTTCTCGTCGACGCCACCGCTGCACCCGTCGCTAGCCTCGCGCTGATCTCCTCATGGATCGGAGTCGAGGTCGGATACATTGCGGACCAACTCGCACACCTCGGGATCGAGCGTGACGCCTACCTGACCTTCATCGAAACGATTCCGTTTCGCTTCTATCCGATATTGATGCTGATCTTCGTCGCCTGGGTCGCGTTGCGAGGTCGTGATTTCGGACCGATGCTTCGAGCCGAGCGGCGCGCCTTTCACGAAGGTCTGGCTGTACGGCCCGGCGGACAGCCAGCTTCGGATTTTCATGAGGAGTCCGTCCCCGATGAGCTTCCCGGCCGACCCATGAATGCCTTGATTCCGGTTGTCGTTCTGGTGCTCGTGGCCGCGATTGGGATCTATGTCGACGGACGCGCCAAGGTCTTGGCGGCGGGGATGGAGCTCTCAACGAGAGCGATCGTCGGTCAGGCCAGCTCCAGCGCGGCGATCCTCTGGGCGACCGGGGCTGGCTGCCTGGCCGCTTTGGCACTTTGCGTTTGGACTGGGGCCTTGTCGTTCACCAAGTCGATCGAGGCCTGGATGGCGGGCATGCGTTCGATGCTTTTTGCAGCTGTGATTCTCGTCTTGGCCTGGGCGCTCAGTGGCGTTTGCCGCGACCTCGACACCGCGTCGTTTCTCATAAGGGCGGTGGGTGATTGGATCGCCCCGGCTTGGATTCCGGCGACCGTGTTCATCATGGCGGCCTTGGTCAGCTTCGCCACCGGGACCTCCTGGGGCACCATGGCGATTCTCTTCCCGCTCGTCGTCCCGCTCGCGCATCAGATCGCTCCGGGCAACGAGACGATCTTCCTCGGTACTGTCTCGTCGATCCTGGCGGGTTCGGTTTGGGGTGACCACTGCTCGCCGATCTCGGACACGACCGTTCTCAGCTCGATGGCAACCAGCTGTGATCACCTCGATCACGTTCGAACGCAGCTTCCGTATGCGCTGCTCGTCGGCGCAGTGAGCCTGCTCTGCGCAGAGCTTCCGGTCGCCGCAGGCTGGTACGGACCCTGGCTGGGCCTGTTGGTCGGTACAATTGTGATGATTGCAGCGTTCGAGTCACTCAGCCGACCCGTCGCGGTGTAGCGATTCTGCGGCCATTTCACCCGAGGCCAGCTGGTCGCGCAGATGGCGCTTCAGGGTTTTTCCGCTCGGTCCTCGCGGAAGCTCGTTCACGAACGCGTACCAGCGCGGGTGCTTGTACGGGGCGAGTCGCTCTCTTACCCAGGTGTCAAGCTCTTCTGGGCTGACCTCGGTGCTCGCCACGACGACGGCCACCACTTGTTCGCCGTAGTACTCGTCTGCTCTTCCCACCACTGCGACGTCTCGCACTGCGCTGTGCTGAGCGAGTACGTTCTCGATTTCGGAAGGGTAAATACTCGCGCCGCCGCGCAGAATCAGATCTTTGCTTCGGTCGGCGATGCTGAGCCGGCCTTCTGCATCCACGAAGCCGATGTCGCCCGTGTGAAGCCAGTCGCCGCGCATGACGTGGGCTGTGGCAAGCTTGTCGTCGAGGTAGCCCGACATCAGATTCTGCCCTCGAACCAGCACTTCCCCATGTGCGCCTATTGGCAACTCCGCCCCAGCACGGTCAACGATTCGAAGCTCGACGCCGGTGACCGGCCTGCCCGATGAGCCCGGAACAGCCTCGTCGGGCGGCGCGTTGACGGCGGTCAGATTGGCCTCGGTGAGGCCGTACGCTTGTCGAACCGGGGCTCCCAGGCGCTCTTCGGCCCGCAGCCGCACCTCTTCCACGAGTGGTGCGCCCGCGCTCATGCACCATCGCAGGGCAGGATGCGTCGCCTGACTGTGATCGTTGGCCCAGGCGACGAACATCGTCGGCACGCCCGGGATCCAGGTGATTCGATGACGCGCGCAGAGCTCGAGCGTACGTGTAGGCGAGAACGTCGGGACGAAGATCGTACTTGCGCCCGCGCAAAAGGGCACGAGCAGCGTGGTGCGAATGCCGTAGGAGTGACTGAGGGGCAGCGTGCCCAAGATCACGTCGTCCTCACCCAGCCGGAGAGTAGCTTCCACGAGCGCCGTGCTATGTGCCGCAAGCGAGCCATGGCTGACGCACACGGCTTTCGCGGCTCCTGTCGTTCCGGAGGTGTAGAGAAGCATCGCCAAAGAGCCCGGCGAGGTTTCATGAGGCGAGGCCTCCCCTCCAGTCCTGCGGATCATGTCTTCGACGAGTAGAATCTCCGAGGAGGTGCCCGCGCGCGCTTTGCTCGCTCGTGCCACTTCGAAGCGCTCGGCATCTGTCAGGAGTGCCTTGCAGCTCGCGTGTCGCAAACGGAACGCGATTTCGTGACTGGTCGACGAAACCGCAATGGGAAGGGTGATGCAGCCGGCGTACACCGTGCCAAACCATGCGGCGACGAAGTCTAAGCCGTTCCCGGTGTGGATCGCGACGCGATCACCCGGGCCTAGGCCCCGCTCGATGAGCGCCGCGGCAACGCGCGAGGCCTGATGGTCGAGCTCTGCATAGCTGAGGGCAAGGTCATCGCGCCCCGAATCGATGATCCCCGTTCGCCCGGGGTCACGCTGCGCCCAGTGGTGCAGGAAGTTCCCAACGTTCGCGGTCATCACGCGGAAGTTAGCATGCGAGACGGAGCTGGACGGTAGCCGCTGGCGCGATAGGCTTTGCGGCATGAGCAAAGCCAAAGCGATTCGAATTCGCGAGCCCGGCGGCCCCGAGGTGCTCGAGCTCGGTGAAATTGAGCTCTCTGAGCCCGGATCGTCGCAGGTCCTGGTCGAAGTTGCGGCCGCCGGTCTCAACCGCGCAGATTGCCTGCAGCGCCGCGGATTTTACCCAGCGCCTCCCGGGGTGCCGGCGGATGTTCCCGGCCTCGAGTTCGCGGGCCTGGTCGAGTCGGTCGGAGACGCAGTCAGCGAATGGAAGCGCGGAGATAGGGTGATGGGGATTGTAGGCGGGGGCGCCATGGCGACGCGGCTCTTGACAGAAGGCGCCGAGCTCATGCCCGTTCCCTCAGAGCTCTCCTTGGAACAAGCAGCTGCCGTGCCGGAGGTATTCCTGACGGCCTACGATGCAATCGTTGTTCAAGGTGGCCTGCGCTCGGGGCAAACGGTCCTCTTGCATGCGGTCGCCAGCGGCGTCGGCACCGCTGCAATCCAAATCGCCAGTGCCCTTGGGGCGTCGTCCGTTGGCACATCGCGCACGGTAGACAAGCTTCCGCGCTGCGCGGCGCTCGGATTGACCCATGCTGTGCTCGCCGAGGACGGACAGTTCGCCGATGCGGTTCTCGCGGCGGTGCCAAAGGGAGTCGAGGTGATTCTCGACACCGTCGGCGCGGCGTACCTCTCGCAGAACGTCAAGGTGATCGCGAAGCAGGGGCGCATCATCGTCATCGGCTTGATGGGCGGCGCGAGGGCGGAGCTTGCGCTCGGTGCTCTCCTGGCCAAACGCGCCTCCATCCACGGCTCCGTTCTACGCAGTCGCTCCGCAACCGAGAAAGCTGAGTTAACCAAGTCATTCAGAGAAGAAATGCTAGGACGCTTCGCAAGCAATGAGCTGAAGCCAATCATAGATGAGGTCTTGCCGATGTCCGAGGTGCAGGCGGCGCATCAACGCATGGACAGCAACGAGACATTCGGCAAGCTAGTCCTGCGCTGGTAGCCGTCGCTGGACGGAACGCCCAAAGAAGAGATAGCCGGTCGCGAGCCGTTCTCCGATCCTAGGTTGAACGCTGCACGGTGATGGTTCGTTCCATGTCCCGGTACTACAGCTTCAGCGCTCGTTTCACGTAGTTGGGCAACGCAAAGATCGCTTGGTGTAGCTCTTCGTTGTATGCCTTCGAGCCCTCGACGATGGCTTGTTGCCGCTCGCGAATCGCTCGCAAGGGCTCTCCGGTGTTCGAGCACCAGGTCCAGCTCCAGGTGCCGGTTCCGTAAAGCGGCACCGGTCCGAGGTATGGATGTACTTCTGAGAACAACTCCCGGAGCTTGTGTTGCGTTTCGACGAAGAGGTCCATCATCAGTAGCGGAGACTCACTCTGCAATGCCATGACGCCCGTCGGAGTGAGCATGCGTTTGCAGCCGGCGTAGAAGCGTTCGTCGAAAAGGGCTGCGCCCGGGCCGACAGGGTCAGTTCCGTCGAGCAAGATGACATCGTAGCTCTCGGCGTCGCCCGTCTTCACGTACTCGATTCCATCGATGAACCGAACATGGAGGCGCGGGTCATCCCATGCGGTGCCGATGCCGGGCAGGTGCTCTTTGGACGCGTTGACGACCATCTCGTCGATCTCGATCATCACGCATTCCTTCACGCCCGCATGTCGGAGCACTTCACGGACTGTGCCACCGTCCCCACCGCCTATGACGAGGACACGCTCGATGCGCGGGGCGGTACACAGGGCCGGCTGTACTAGCATCTCGTGATAGAGGAACTCGTCGTAATCGCTGGTCATGAAGACCCCGTCGATGATCAGCACCCGTCCGAACGCCGCCGTGTCGATCACTTCGACCTTCTGATAGGGACTCTCCCCAGAGAAGAGCGTTTCCTTGACCCGCAATCCGATTCGGGTGTGGTCATCGAAGGTTTCGTCGTACCAAAGGCCCATGGCTACCTCGTCAGAGACCTAGTTGCATTTGTGGCTCGCGCGGGGGGTCGAGCTCCAGCGGCTCTTGCTGTCGTGCAATGAGTAGCTCGGTGGCCTGATGTCCAAGCGCGGCCTCGGCGGAGCTCCGAGCGAGGTGAGGTGAGTTGTTGGTCTCCGACAAGTGCATCAGGACGACCTGCTTGGGCACCTGCGCAAGCCCTGCCAACAAGTTCCCCGCCTGGGCGTTCGATAGATGCCCGTGCCTTCCAGCCACGCGCCTCTTGAGCATTGCTGGGTAGGGGCCTTCGGCCAGCATGTCCGGGTCGTGATTGCTCTCGAGAAGAAGAGCCTCGCAGTCGCCGAGGAAACTCAGGAGCCCTTTGGGAACGTGTCCGAGATCAGTGACGAGGCCGACACTGGTCGTTCTTGTCTCGAAGCGAAGTGCGACCTGCGGGACGTCGTGCGGAATGGACAGAGAGCGAATCGTGATGTCGTCCAAGACAAGAGGCCTGCCCGTCACGAAAGTCTTGGCTCGCGCCGCGGGCCGGAGGCGGATCGAGGGCATCGTCGCTTCGCTCGCGAGAACAGGGCAGTTCAAGCGCGTGGCATAGGTCGATGCGTGCGCCGCGTGGTCGCTGTGGCTGTGCGTCACGATGAGAGCCGCTACGTTCTTGGGAGTCTCTCTGCCAATTGCCGCGAAGCGCCGGCCGAGCTCGCGGTACGAGAGACCGGCATCGACCAGGACAGCGCTTGTCCTAGACTCCAACAGAAGCGCGTTCCCCTCGCTACCGCTTCCCAGAATCGTAACCCGCACGGCCAAGCTAGAGCACAGCTGCCATCGCTTGGCAAGACTCTTGGCTTGCCAGGGCGGGTTTTAGGCGCGAGAGTTCCGGCGTGGGCAATACGGATCTCGAGTACGACAGCATTCTCCTGGTGTCTTTCGGAGGGCCGGAGAACCGTGCAGATGTCATGCCGTTCCTAGAGAACGTGGTGCGCGGCAAAAACGTGCCGCCCGAGCGGCTCAAGGAAGTCGCGGTGCACTACAATCACTTCGAGGGGAAGAGCCCGATCAACGACCAGAACCGGGCCTTGATCGCAGCGCTCGAAGCAGAGCTCCGCAAGAGCGAAATCGACCTGCCGGTCTACTGGGGCAATCGGAACTGGAACCCATTCATCCTCGACGCGCTCCGGCAGATGCGTGACGACGGGAAGAAGCGCGCGCTTGCGTTCTTCACATCAGCGTACAGCAGCTATAGTGGGTGTCGGCAATACCAAGAGGACATCGAGAAGGCTCGCGAAGAGCTTGGTGTGGGCGCGCCGCTGGTTGACAAGCTCCGGGCCTTCTACAATCACCCTGGCTTCGTAGAGGCTAACGTCGACTGTCTGCTCGCCGCGCTCGAGACGCTGCCCAAAGAGCGGCGCGAATGTGCCCGCGTTGCCTTTAGCGGGCATAGCATTCCGAGTGCGATGGCCGAGACCTGCGACTACGCCGATCAGATTGAAGAAACCGCCCGCCTCGTCGCGGAGGGAGCGCGCCACGATCGCTGGCAGCTAGTCTATCAAAGCCGATCTGGGCCGCCCCACGTCCCCTGGCTCGGTCCTGACATCCTCGAGCATCTCGATGCGCTGTCGCAGATCAACGTGAAAGACGTGGTGGTCGCGCCGATAGGCTTTTTGTCCGACCACATGGAGGTGGTCTGGGACCTCGACCACGAGGCGCGAGACTACGCCAACGAGCTAGGGATTACCCTCACGCGAGCGCCGACCGTCGGGACCCATCCAGCTTTTGTGGCCATGATTCGCGAGCTCATCGAAGAGCGGCTCGGCAAGGTCAGTGTGCGGCAGTCGATGGGCAAGCGCGGGCCCGCTCCCGACGTTTGTCCGCCGGATTGCTGTCAGTATCAGCCCCGAGTGTCACGGCCGCCCGAGCCGGCATAGTCGCCCGCTCTCATTCCGGGTTTTTGAAATCGGGATCGCGTTTGCTCATGTTGGCCTGCACGGCCTCCATTTGATTGGGACTACCGAGCAGGGTGACCTGAAGCGCGGTCTCGAGCTTGAGCGCATCGGCGCGCGACATCCCTGGGGCGTCGCGGAGCAGAGTCTTGCCCGCGCGGATTGCGTGGGGGGATTTCGTCGCGATTAGTTTGGCGGTTTGCAAGGCGTCCGCGAGCGGGTCCTCGCTGATCTTGGTGACAAGGCCAAGCTCGCGCGCTTCGGTGCCTGAGACGATACGTCCAGTGAACATCAGCTCCTTCGCGACATCGAGCGGTACGAGCGCAGGGAGCGTCTGGGTGATGCTCATGTCGGGGATCAGACCCCACTTGATCTCCATGACGGAGAACTGCGCATCGGCGGTCGCGTAGCGGATGTCTGCGCCGAGGGCGATTTGAAGGCCGCCTCCGAACGCGAAGCCGTGGATGGCAGCGATGACCGGGACCTGCACCTCTTGCCAAATCCACCCTGCGCGCTGCGCCATGTTGGCTGGGCTCTTGTCGCCGCGAGAAAGAAGCTTCTGCATCAAATCGGGCGAACCCATGAACGATGCGAAGTCCAGCCCTGCACAAAAAGCCTTGCCCTCGCCGTGGAGCACGACCGCGCGAACGCTCTTGTCCGCGATGATGCGCTCCCCCATTCGGATGAGCCCATCGAACATGTCCGCGTCGAGCGCGTTGCGTTTTTCGGGGCGCGACATGCGAACCGTCGCGACCTGCTTGTCGATGCTGAGCTGAACTCGTTCGGACATGGGGACTCCCTAGTTGAAGACGACGGTCTTGTTGTCGTAGACGAGAATTCGGTCGTCAAGGTGCCAGCGCACGGCGCGCGCCAGCACGACTTTCTCGAGATCGCGGCCCTTGCGGACGAGGTCCTGCACGGAGTCGCGGTGTGAACAGCGGACGACGTCCTGCTCGATGATCGGGCCTTCGTCCAATTCTGCCGTGGCGTAGTGTGCAGTGGCGCCGATTAGCTTGACGCCCCGCTCGAACGCTCGGTGGTAGGGCTTGCTGCCCATGAAAGCGGGCAGGAAGGAGTGGTGGATGTTGATGACCTGGCCGTCGTACGCCGTCAGGAAGTCATCGCTGAGGATCTGCATGTAGCGCGCGAGCACCACCAAATCGACGTTCTCGGCTTCGAGCAGCGCGAGAGCCTCGTTTTCTTGTGCTCGCTTAGTCTGCTTGGTGATCGGCAGGTGATGGAATGGTACCCCGAACTGTTCGGCTATGGGGCGGAGGTCTTCGTGGTTGCTGATGATGAGCGCGAAGTCGGTGGAGAGCTCCCCGGCGCGTTGACGCAGCAAAAGGTCATACAAGCAGTGGTCATACTTCGATACGAAGATCGCGGTCTTGCAGCGGCTCTTGCCGTCGGCAATCCGCCAGCTCATTGAGAAGCGCCCAGCGACCTCTGAAATCGCGGTCTCCAGGCTTTGCCGATCGGTGTGTAGCTCGGACATGTCGAACTTGATGCGCTGGAAGAACTGGCCTGCAACCGGGTCGGTGTGCTGGTCGGCGTCGAGGATGTTGGCCCCGTGCCCGTAGAGGAGCTGCGCAAGGGCAGCGACTAGGCCTTTGCGATCCGGGCAGCAGACGAGGAGGGTTGCGGTTTGTTCCACGACCCAGTGTTTAGCCGTTGAGCGAGCAATCGGCCAGCGCCCAGGCGCCTATCGGCTAAGCCGCTCCATGGCGTCGCCGAAGATGTAGACGAGCTGCAAGACTCCCGCGAGCGTTCCAAGAACGGCTCCGGCGGCGATCAACTTCCATTCATCCTGCTGGAAAGCCGGCCGGAGCACCCCCTCGTAGCTTTCGCGGTCGAGCGATTTCATTCGGCGCTCGAGCTCGCCTCGGAGATCCACCGATTCGCCCGCGAAGGTATGAAAGAAGCCGCCGGGCTTCGGCCATTCCGACTGAATGCGGTCGAGCAGCTCGGCCCGGAGCTCCGGTCGCTTCTCTTCGGGCAGGACCAGAGCAGCCATTGAGTGAGCTTCGTACTTCGAGATCAGCTCGCTGATTCGATGCTCGACGATGGCGTTCATGTGCGCCGCACCATCGCTTTGCATCACCGTGGTCACGATGTTGTCTGCATTGAGTACGCGCGAAGCTACGGTTCTTCCAAACGCTTCCGCGACTTCGTTCTGCCGCTTGTGAAACAGGCCCTGCACCGTCATCGGGCCGATCTTCACGGGCTCGCGCGGCGCGAAGACGAGCTTGATCGCGATCCAGTTTGTCAGGTAGCCGACGAAGAAGCCGGCTAGAGGAAGAATCCAGGGGGCGGGGTAGAGCACCCAGACGATCATCTGGAAGATGCCGAACAGGAAGCCGAAGTAGAGCCCCGATCGCTCGATGAACTTGAACTCTCTGCGGCCGACTTCGTAGAACATCTCGCCCATCAGCGCCTTGTGGCGCTCCATGGCGTCGAGAACGGTCTTCTCGATGTCCATGATCTTGTCGATGTCGTCCGCCATGTCCATCGCGATCGCGCGCGAGACTTCGATGACTTCGGCCCGGACCTGCTCGCGCACTTTGTTCTGCATGAACTCGCCGGCGTTGTCCCACATTGCCTTGGCATGCTTGTTGGCGACCTCGTCGATCACCTGCTCGGTCACGTCGTCGATGACCGTGCCGAGCTTTCCAGCAAAGGACTCGGCGTTGAAGGTCTCATCAAAAAGCTGCTTCAGCGACAGGAGTTTTTCGGTGATCAGCGCGTTCGAGACCTTGGCGAGCCGGAGGGCGTTGGCCGGTATCACTCCTTGCCAGCCGAGATAGGGTGGAATGCCGACGAACTCGACCGGATGAAACATCATCTTGATGGCGACCACGTTCGTGAACCAGCCGACCAATGCGCTGATCAGCGGGATCAGCAGGACGATCCAGTTGTCTTGAATGCGTGTCAGCAGCTCCATCGGTATCGATACTCGCTTGGGGGAATCACGGAGAGTGCAGATGCATCCAGTAGAGCAGCAGGACTATCGTCTTGGCGTCCTCGATGTGTCCGTCCTTGATCATGTCGCGTACCTGCCACTGGGGAATGGGAAACACCTCGATTTCTTCTCCCGGATCGAGGTTCTGACTGGTCTGTTCCAGGTCGGTTGCCAAGTAACCGTACATCCTCTCGTTGAGGACGCCTGGGGAGGCGAAGAACTCTGTCAGCGGAACGATCGTTCCGGCCCGATAGCCGGTTTCCTCCTCGAGCTCCCGCGCCGCGCAGACCTCCGGCGACTCCTCGGGGTCGAGCGTGCCGGCCGGAAGCTCCCAGAGGACTTTTCCGACGGTCCTACGCACATTTCGGATCAGCACGACCTGTCCGTCGTCGAGTTGGGGGAGGATGACTGCCGCCCCGGGGTGCTCGACCACGTCACGGATGATCTCGGACCCGTCCGGGCCCTCGAACCGCAGACGAGCGACGTCGAACTTGGCAGTCTTCAAGAGCAGCTCGCGCGATTTCATGGCGCGCATCATGGCCGACTTCCGACCGCATTACACGTCAATTTGACTGGATCGCACCCGATCGCCATTGTGAGGGCGTGCGGCTCGGGAATCTATGGGGTTCGCCCTTGGCGATCGTCTTGTGCGGGGTGGCGTTGGCGAGCGTGTGGACGCTTGGCTACGGGGCGTCGACAAGCTCGGCCGATGCGTCTCCGCGGACGCCGGCTGCCATCGACGAGACCGGCGTCCTCAAAGCGGTTCGCTCCAGCGAGCGCATGGGACCCAAGCTCCTCGAGCCACCGCCCAACGATCAGCTCGGCCTCGACATCGCGATTGAAGATCGTGACGGGAAGTCGATGCAAGCCTTGCATCGAGCTCTTGCGCGTGCGCAGGCAGGCAAGGGGCAGGCCCGGCTTCTGTTTTACGGGGCGTCCCACGTCGCCGGTGACGTCTTCACGGGGTACATCCGCCGGGAGCTGCAAACCCGTTACGGCGATGCCGGTCATGGCTTTGTCCTGCCCGTGCATCCCTGGCGCACCTATCGGCACCGCGACATCAACATCGAAAGCGACGGCAAGCGTTGGGAGACGCGGCGCATTCGAGTCGGCGACTCGGAGGTCGAGCGGCTTGGCCTGGCCGGGATTGCCATGGTGAGCCAGCGACCGGGTTCGTTTGGCGCGGTGCATACTGCCCAGGAGGGCGAGTACGGCCACACCGCAGGCTTCTTCGAGCTGTACTACGAGAAGCACCCTCGTGGCGGCGACATGGATGTGTTCATCGACGGCCGCAAAGCGCGCCGCATCTCGACGCGGGCGTCGAAGGTCTCGACGGGCTACGCGACATTTCGCGTTCCTGACGCCCCGCATCGTTTCGAAATCCGGACCCTTAGCAAGCGGCCGGTTCGGCTCTACGGCCTGGCGGTGGAGCGCGATCAGCCCGGCGTCATCGTGGATACGCTTGGGATCAACGGCTCGCGTGTCCGCTATCAACTCCTCTGGGACGAGGCCGTCTACCAGGAGCACCTTCGGAGGCGGAAGCCCGACCTGGTCGTCTTGGCCTACGGGACCAACGAAAGCGGCGATGAATCGCCGATCGAAGACTACGAGCAGAACCTTCGCGCCGTGCTCCAACGGATGCGAGACACCGCGCCGGAAGCATCCTGTCTATTGATCGGTCCCTCAGACCGTCCGATGCAAGTAGAGGAGCGGGTCTTCGAACACCGCTCGAGAACCGCGAGCTTGATAGACGTTCAACATCGCGTTGCGCTCGAGCAAGGCTGCGGTTTTTTCGATCTGGTGGCGTTTCAAGGTGGAGCGCTCTCGATGGTGCAGTGGGCTGCGAACGACCCGGCATACGCATCGCAAGACCACATCCACTACACCCGGGTCGGCTATCAACGCTTGGGGGAGGTGTTGCTCTCGGCCTTGCTCGAAGGGATGCCCGCGTCGGATGACTCCGAGCCCGCGTCAGGCGCGCTTGCGGGCGAGGAAGTCGCTGACGCTGGCGCAGAAGAAGACTCGCCGGAGAGATAGTCCGCAAAGCCCGCAAGGAGGGCTTTGTAGAACATGTTGCCGATGATCTCGTAGCCTGCGGGCGTTGCGTGCCGGAAGTCGCCCATCGCGAGCCTTGGACGCGCATGGTACCAGCGTCGCATCGCGTCTTCACCGCCCATCGCCTGCCAGGTATCGTAGAAGGCGCAGCCGGAGTCGAATGCCGCCCGCCGTTGCGCGGCTACGATGAGAGGAATCGTAGGCAGGGTGCGAATGCGCCCACGCGTGCGTCGCGCCTGGTCGAGGGGGGCGAACACCAGGCAAGCCAGGTCCCCACGTCCCTGCCGCATTCTGCGTAAGACTTTCATGTAGTCCTCGTAGAACATCTCCTCGGTGCGGTCGTCGCTCGCTTCATTTCCGCCGAAGCCAAGCACGATCAGGTTGGTGCCTCGCAGCTGCAGCTGCCGCCGAATGTGAGCTTCGTCGAAGTTGAGCAATCGATTGGCGCGCGCTCCAACCAGTCCGAGGGAGTCGTACACCACGCCAGGTCCTTCGCGCTCGACTGCCACGCCGTAGAAGGTCACCGGGCCGCCCCTGTGGTAGCGCAGCTCGATGGAATGCGCCCCGTCCGGAACTTCGATCGAATGGACGCCATCTCCGACGGCCTCCGTCTCGGTCGACACGATTTCACGGTCCTGCTTGTCGACCCGCACGGAGAACTTCCCGCCTCGCGGCCGTTGCTCGAAGTAGATGTCGAAGCGCGACGCTCGCGTTCCGACGGCTCCCCGCTTGGCCGTGCCGATTCGAGCCCAGGAGCCGCGCATGGCTCTCGACTGCACTCCGCCGTAGCCATAGCGGCCATCGCGATCCTGACGTCGAACGACTTCACGAAGCTCCCAGGAGTCGGGATTCGATGACTGTTGTACCCCGCGGTGCTTGTACGGGATGTATCCCTTGGCGGCCAGAACGAAGCCATGACCTGCGTCCCCGAATCGTGCCTGGAGATTCACGCGCAAGGTCGAGGTGATCAGATCGGTTGCAATGCTCGAGTCCCCGTAGTGCCCGACCCGCGTAATCGCGCCCTCGTCCAGCCGCGCCGTCTTTTCGAGGGCCTCGTAAAATGCGCGCATGCCCCGACCAGAGGGGTCTTCGATTCGGATCGAAATGCCGTCGTACTCGGCCGGGTCGACTCCGAGACCGCCGTCGGTCTCGTTCGCAGGAGCGAGGATCGGCTTGCTGCCGAGGTTGGCCGCCACGGTCGCGCCCACGGCTTCGGCAAGGCGCTCGTTGCCCGCCTCCGTGCTGGTCGTGGGCCGGTAGGAGCCCCCGTGTCCGGCGAAGGCAGGAATCTCACTCCATCGCTTGAAGAGCCGCACGATGGGAAAGTCCTCCTCGCCGGGGATCCAAGGCTGTAAGCCTTCCATCGGCGGAACCACGTAGGTCAACATGCACGCGGCGAACATGAACAGAACCACCATGACTAGGTGTTGCAGGGGCGTGAGCTGTTCGTGGATTCGTTTGAGCATCAGAACTGGAAGTAGATGTAAGGAACGACTTCGCTCGTCGCGACGACGCTCAGGACGAAGCCCACGACCGCGAGCGCGATGCCCTGGGCTGGTGCGGGCAGGGCCTTGAAATTCAGCTCGATCGATTCGAACCAGCGTTTCGGCGTGTAGTGGGCGGCGAAGGTCAGGACTAGCATCGCCCAGACACCGAGCGAAATCTGTGCGACCGAGAAGGTGCCGGAACCCAGCCGCGCCGTCACGTCGGCAGCGTTCTGGAGGCTGGTCGCTCGGAAAAGGATTCGCGAAAAGACCACGAATTGGAGCGCCCAGAACACTTTGAATGCGTGCAGTTGCCAGCCATCGACCGTGTCACGGCTTCGGCCCGATCGCCTGTAGAAGAAGCGATGAGTCACCATCGCCATCGACTGCAGGAGCGCGTAGACGACGAAGGTCCAGGACGCACCATGCCAGATGCCGATGAGGAACATGGTGAGCCAGAGGTTCCAGTATGCGCGGACGGGGCCGGTGTGAGAGCCGCCAAGCGGAAAGTACAAGTAGTCGCGGAGCCAGGTCGAAAGGGTCATGTGCCAGCGGCGCCAAAACTCTGCGGGGCTCGAGGACTGATACGGCCGATCGAAGTTCCTCGGAAGCTCGAGGCCCATGAGCTTAGCCGAGCCGCGCGCGACATCGGTGTAGCCGGAGAAGTCGCAGTAAATCTGCATGGTGAAGCCGTAGAGCGCGACGACGACCTCGGCCCCCGTGTAGAGCTCCGGTTGATCGAACACACGGTCGACGAGGTTCACCGAAAGGTAGTCGGCGATGGCCACCTTCTTCACCATCCCCGTCGCGATGAGGAAGAGACCCTGAGTGACCTGCTCGTCGCGCAGTGTGATCTTGCGCTGAAGCTGCGGGAGCAGCTCAGAGGCGCGGACGATGGGACCGGCGACGAGCTGCGGGAAGTACGTGACGAAGAAGGCGAACTGAAAGAAGTTGCGGGTCGGCTCGAGCTTGCGCCGGTAGATGTCGATCGTGTAGCTGAGCGTCTGGAACGTATAGAAGGAGATACCGACAGGCAGGAGGACGTCGAGGAAAGGCGGGTTTCGAATCTCGATGCCGAAAAAGAGCCCCAGCACGTCGGCCGTCGCCTGGGAGGCGAAGTTGAAATACTTGAAGACCCCGAGCAGCCCGAGGTTCGAGACCAGGCTGACGATCAGCCAGCGCTTGCGGGTCTTCTCTCGGTCGCTGGCGTGGATTCGAAGGCCGACGACATAGTCGATGAGCGTCGAGCTGAGGATCAGGACGATGTAGGCCGGGTGCCATGCCATGTAGAACAGGCAGGACAGCGCGAAGATGAAGATGATCCGCGCCTGGGCATGGCGAGCCAGTAGCCAGAAACCCGCGACGGCAATGCCCAGGAACAGAATGTAGTCGAGGCTGTTGAAGAGCACTGGTTCCCTTACCCAGCGTGAGTGCGCCCGGTTCTAGCTGCAGGCGGCCCTGCACGCTAGCTGCTTGACGGGGGTCCCAGTTAGACCAAGCATCTGCGGCCGGAGGTTTCGATGAAGATTGAAGGTTCAGTAGCGTTGGTGACGGGCGGAGCTTCTGGCTTGGGCGAGGCGACGGTGCGCAAGCTGGTGAGCGAGGGGGGCCGCGTGGTCATCGTCGACCTCAATGCGGATCGAGGGAAAAAGCTGGCCGCAGAGCTCGGTGAAATGGCCGCCTATGTGCAGGCCGACGTGAGTGATGCGGACGAAGTTCAAGCCGCAGTCGAGCGGGCCACAGCGATGGGGACGCTCCGAGCTGCGATCAACTGTGCGGGCATCGGATTCGGCATGCGGACCATCGGCAAGGACGGCACTCCTCACGATCTTGGCGTCTTCCAGAAAGTGATCTCCGTCAATCTCATCGGAACGTTCAACCTCCTCCGCCTCGCGGCCTCGGCCATGGCCAAAAACGAGCCGGAAGACGGCGAACGAGGCGTCGTGATCAATACCGCCTCGGTCGCCGCGTTCGACGGCCAGATCGGGCAGGTTGCTTACTCGGCTTCGAAGGGAGGCATCGTGGGCATGACCCTCCCGGCAGCGCGCGACCTTTCCAAGGCGAAGATTCGCGTCGTCACGATTGCGCCGGGCACCTTCGACACGCCCTTGCTCGCCTCGCTCCCCGACGAGATGCGGGCAGCCCTGGCTGCCACGATCCCGCACCCGAGCCGGCTCGGCCGCCCCGAGGAATTCGCTGCGCTCGCCTGCCACATCGTCGAGAACAGCTACCTCAATGGCGAGGTCATTCGGCTCGATGGCTCCATTCGCATGACGCCGCGCTAACTTGCCGCGTCGCGAGACAGTCTTAGAGTCGGGCCGTGGGTGACGGCGCGCAGGTACGGAGGCACGTCCTGGGCGTTCCTCCCGTGCGCCGGCGCCGGATCTTGGGTCTCGCCCTTCCGATCATTGGCGGGATGCTCTCGCAGAACGTGCTCAACCTGGTCGACACAGCGATGGTGGGCACCCTTGGTGACGCTGCGCTCGCGGGCGTCGGTCTAGGTGGCTTTGCGAACTTCCTCTTCTCCGCGTTCATCTTGGGCCTTTCTGCGGGTGTTCAGGCGATGGCGGCGCGTCGCGTCGGGGAAGGGCGCCTCGGTGAGACCGCCATCCCGCTCAACGGGGGTTTGCTGCTCGCGCTACTCATCGCCGTGCCCTGGTCGTCGGCCCTGATCGCGTTGGCGCCAGACTATTTCCCGGTCCTCACGAGCGATGCGGCGGTCGTCGAGCAAGGCGTGCCCTATCTCCGAGCCCGCCTCTTCGCGATGTTTGCCATGGGAATGAACTTCGCCTTCCGTGGGTATTGGAATGCCGTCGACAAGTCGATCCTCTACATGCGGACGCTAATCTCGATGCACGTCCTCAACATCTTCCTCAACTGGGTGTTGATTTTCGGGAATCTCGGGGCACCCGAGCTCGGTGCGATGGGCGCCGGGGTGGCCTCGGCCATTGCGACGGTGTTCGGAACCGCTTCCTATTTTGTGCTCGGTCGCGGCTATGCGCGCGACGCTGGCTTTCTTCACGGGCTTCCCAGTCGCGAAACCATGAAGACGATCATTCGTCTGGCGGCGCCAGCCGGCCTTCAACAGTTCTTCTTCGCAGCCGGCATGACGGTGTTCCTCATGTTCGTGGCCCGAATGGGGACTCCGGAGCTGGCGGCGACCAAAGTGATCATCGACCTGATGCTCGTCGCGATCTTGCCCGGGATTGGTTTTGGTTTGGCGGCTGCCTCGCTTGCCGGTCAGGCGCTTGGGCGAGGCCATCCCGATGACGCCAAGCTCTGGGGATGGGACGTGACGAAAATCGCCGTCGTCGTCGTCGTTGCCCTCAGTGTCCCGGCCTTGCTGGTGCCAGAGTGGATCCTCAGTGGATTCATCCACGAGCCTTCGACGCTCGTGCTCGCCAAGAACCCGTTGCGCGTCGTCGCCGCCTTCCTGTCTCTCGATGCGGTAGGGATGGTTCTGATGAATGCGTTGATGGGGGCCGGCGACGTCAAGCGTGTGATGTTCTTTGCGACCAGCTATCAATGGTTGATCTTTCTTCCGCTCGTCTACGTCCTCGGCCCGGTGATGGGGCTGGGGCTCGTGATGGTCTTCCTTGCGCAGGCGACCTACCGAGGTGTACAGGCGCTCACCTTCGCGATCATGTGGAAGCGAGGTCGCTGGCAGGCGATCGAGATTCACTAACTAGCGACCGCGCGCGCTCATCAGTCCAGGGTTTCGCCCGTGGAGCGGTCGAACGTCATCCAGGGGGTGCCGGCGATCTGTACCTCGACGACTTCTTCAGTAACCGTGATCGCGGGCTTGCTCGTGACGTTTCCGAGCTCAGCAGCCCAGAGCTCCTTGCCCGATCCGACCTCTTTGGCGACCACGACGCCGGGGTCGCCTGCCCGCGCCTCGTAGAGCACGCCTTCGCTCAAGACGGATGCGCTCTGCGCTTGCTGGGAGGCCCGGCGGTTCTTCTCGAACTTCGCGGCGCCGAACCAAGCGATTAGGCCGGCCCCCAGCGCAAGGGCCAACAACACCGCGACGACCTGCTTTCCTGACTTGCCTTCTTCAGACACGGCTGCTTCTTAGCACGCCCTCGGTCGGTGCCTAGCGCCGCCACATCTCCCAGAGCGGCACCACAGTCATCACCAAGTAGCTGAGTAGAAGAAGCACCCCCGACACGGCGTAGCTCGCTAGCGCGCCCGCGCAGCCCTGGGTGACGAGCCATGGCGCCGCGACGTGAAGCAGGGTTGCGAACGAGCCGAGCGCGACCCATGCGACCTTGGCCTGCTTTCGGGCGCGGGAGAGCATGTACATGTGGCTGAGGATCAGCAGGTACACCGGCATCGAGAACAGATGAAAATGCGTGATCTCCAGCAGCTTCCTGCGCGGCATGGGGTCGAATGCTGCAAGGTCTTCTGCCTCTGGGGGAAGGAGCAGCGCGGGGCCGCCGTCGGGCTCCGTCTCTTCCGCTGGAGCGGCTCCGCCACCGTAGTATTCATCGGCATGGCCCAGATCGAGCCCAACCATGTCGTGCGTCAGAAAGAGCGTGAGCGCCAAGCCGAGAAGCGTGAACAGCAAGAACACCGTGTAGACGGCGCGTGCACCGAGGGGTAGGGCGCGCAGCCTGCCTGAGGGTCGAGTGAAGTCCTGCATGGCTCGAGTTACGAGGAGGTGAGGACGGTGTCGCGCAAGAGCAAGGTCGCGCGCTTCACCGCTTTGGCCATGGCGCGAGCAGAAAGTGTGGCGCCGGAAATGACGTCGATGTCGTGTCCCGGTCGAAACCCGCTGGCGGCCTCCTTACCGACGAACTGTTTGCGGAAACGCGAGGAGCGAATCCCCTCGCCGTAAGGCTCGCGATACGCGACGACCTCGACCCGTGTCACGCGGCCCGCACCATCGAAGAAGGTGGCGAAATCGATGTACTCGTGCTGACCGATCTCCCGATCAAAGAGCGCGTATCCGTCCACCTTCTCACCCGAGCGCGCGACGTAGAAGATGTACTCGCCTTTTTCGAGCTTCTGGCCGAGCTTCTGAGCGAGCTCCGCGCGGCGCTCAGCGGAAAGCTGCACGCGTCGAAAGTCGACCACCTCCGATTGATGGAACTGTTCGGAGAGAAGACCCCGGACGCTGTAATAAACCTGCGCATGGCCGCTCGCCGCCAGACCGGAGCCGAGGACCGTGAGAGCGAGCATCAGGGCCGCTTTATTGAAAACGCCTTTCATCTTCGTTTTCGACGATAGGCGCAGCCAAGATTCGCTGCAAGTCGAAATTCAGCCCTAATTTTGAGGGTTTCGGCCTGTCGCGCTCCGCCCGTCGCACTCGTCTTGCCCAACCTGGGTCGAATTCGGGCCAATCCCTGAATCCTTTTGGGCGGCCGCAGGCTCTGTAGAGATGTCCCCAAGGAGCATGGCGAGCGAACGCTGGGCCCGGGGGCGACCGAAAAAGGAGTCCTGTCATGAATGCGATTTTCCCCCGAAACGAACACGCCGCAGACCGCGTCATCCGAGTAATCCTTGGGATCGGTCTCCTCTCACTGGTATGGATCGGGCCTCAGACGGCCTGGGGCTGGGTCGGGCTCGTTCCGCTTGTCACCGGCTTGGTGGGAAGCTGCCCGCTCTACAGGATACTCGGCATCTCCACATGCCCGATCGACACAAACAAGACGACCTGAGCTCCGACCGCGATCTAGTTGCGCAAACCGCCGCAGGAGACCGCCGTGCGTTCGAGTATCTCGTCGAGCGTCATGCGGCGGCGGTTCTCAGCTTGGCGACCATCATTACGGATGACCCGACGAGCGCTGAAGATGCCCTACAACAAACATTTCTGTCCGCATACCAAAACGCAGCGAGCTTCAGGGCGGACGCCAGCGTTCGAACCTGGTTGCTCACCATCGCGCGCAATGCGGCCTATCGGCTTCGGACGAAGCAAGGCCGCGAAGAACTGATGGAGGAGCCTCTGATGACGCTTGGTCTCGAGGCCGGCTGGGGCAGCGACAATCCAGAGGCTCTGGCCATTGCGGCGCAGCGCAGAGACACCCTGCTGCACGCTCTGCAAGAGCTGCCTTTAGCCGATCGAGAGGTTCTAATTCTGCGGGACGTCGAAGGCCTGCGTGGACCGGAAGCGGCAGGAGTTCTCGGGATAGGCGAGCGGGCGCTCAAGAGTCGCTTGCACCGCGCGCGGCTGCGGCTTGCGGTCGTGCTGCGCGCCAGCGCGGATAGGGGTTTCAACGACGAGGAAGGAGGTCGGCCATGAAGGAACGTGACGTCGGCGGCATGTGTTGTTCCGAAGTCCTCGCAGCTCTCAGCGAGTACGTGGACGGGGAACTGCACGAATCCGCCGTCGAAAAGATCGAGGCTCACCTATTGAGTTGCCCAAATTGCGAACGTTTCGGCCGAAATTTCGGAGCGATGGTCGTCTCGCTTCGGAGGGAGTCGGAGCAGTGGCCGGAGGCGAAGCTCGATGTGATGGCTCGCTTGCTTGAGCAATTGCGCAAGGCGAGCGCGGGGGCCTGAGGGTCGGATGCGCGTTCGACTGGCCTTGGCGATGGTCGTGATCGGCGTACTGTCCTGGTTCTACGCCAGCGGAACCTATGCGGCGATCGACCCTGAGAAAATGCGAGCTTGGCTGCAGGGCGCCGGTGCCTGGGGCGGGGTTGTGTTTGTTCTGGCGTACTGCGTTTTGCAGCCACTAGGGGTGCGAAGCGTATTCTTCTTGCTCAGCGCGCCGATGGTCTGGCAACCGTTGACCGCCTTTGTTCTGAGTTGGGCCGGCACCCTGGCCGCGTCGCTCGCTGCGTTCGGTTTCGCTCGCTTCGTCGGAGGCTCCTGGGTTCAGCGGCGCCTGCCGCCTGGAATCCGTCGCTTGGACGATCGATTGGCGACGCGCGGCCTGCGGACGGTGCTGCTTCTGCGGCTCCTCTTCTACACCGCGCCGACGCTGCAGTTTGCGCTCGGGGTGTCGCGCGTCAGGGCCGGCGCCTTCTTGACCGGGACCCTTCTGGGCGTCGTCCCGTTCACCGCGCTGATGACATTGCTGGGTGCACGAATCAATGCCTATCTCGTCGAGCATCCGATTCACTCCTGGCCCTGGGATCGGTTTGGTCCTCTGATCATCGCTCTCCTGCTTGTGGTCCTGATCGGGGCTTTCCTTTTCATTCGGAGGTGGCAAGACAAGCTGTCGTTCGATAACCCAGCCCGCATGGAGCTGCACTTGGAGCAAGAGTCATGAACGAATCCTTCCATTCCCTTCCGCGCCTTTCGCTTCCCTGGCTTGTCGCCCTCGGCATCCTTCTCTCAGCGCAGCCAGCATCGGCCGAGGTCTCCTGTAACCAGCGAGAGGCGCCCGGCCTCTTCGTCGATCTCTTTTCCAGTACGCGTATCTACCCGAACGCGGATGCCGCCTTGATTGGCTTCGCCACCGGCACGGTTTGGAGACCCACGGACAAGTGCCTGCACGTCGCCGGCGAAGCTTTCGCGCGCTTCGGGCGTCGAACGATCGCGTCCGGTGAACAAAAGATGAGAACCGCGGGCGGAGCCCTGGGGGCACTCTGGGGGAACGGAGACCCAGACCACTGGTTTGGTGCTGGCGCCATGTTCGACTTGGGCTGGGCACGAGTAGGCGCTCGCGACGACTTCGTGATGAGCGGATACCTACGAGGGCTTCTCTACTGGCGTTTGCGAAAGGAGTTTTGGATCGGACTGGACGCGCGTGCCGGGCACGTGATCGTTCCGGTCACCGTGGACGGAGTTGGTATCAAGGGGCCGCTGATCGGGCTCGGGATCGGCGCCATGTGGGGCGAAGGGGCCTATGGTCCGCAGTAGACAACCTTCTAGACGCAGCCGATGCGCGCTCGTCGCCGTGCTGCTGTGCGGGCTGCTGCTGGCATCGGGATGCACCGGTGTTCTTCAGAACCTAGGTGCGCGATGGGCAACCGGTAAGATCGCGGCGGTTTTCGATCTCGACGAGGCGCAGCGGATAGCTACTCGCGAAGCGGTGGATAGGACAATCGCCAGCGCGCCTGAAGTCTTGGGACCGAGGCTCGAGCTCTTGGTCGCGACCGTCGATCGGGCGCTCTCAAAAGGGATGACCGAGCAGAAGATGCTGGTCCTGGAGCGACAGGTCGACATTCTCATGGACAAGGCGGTCGCCTGGATCCTCGACGAGGCCGCGCCCATCTTGGCGACCCTGAGTGATGCGCAGATCGAGCATGCCCGGCGCGAGCTCGACGAACGGCTCCAAGAGACGCGCGATGAGCTCAACGCGCCTGAGAAGGAACGGCTAGAAAGCCGACAAGACAAGTTCGTCGAGGCCATCGAAAAATGGGCAGGGCGCTTGAGCGATTCGCAAGAGGAGGCGATTCGCTCGTTCGTGGCGTCGATGCCAGACGAGGCGCCCGATCGACTCAGAGCAGACGAGCAGCGCCTGGCCGACATTGCCGACCGGATGCGCGAACATCCGGGGGCGCCGGCGATTCGCGATCTCCTTTGGAATGCCTGGATGCAACGCGAGGACTGGGGCCCCGAAACGCGGTCGGCCCAGGAGCGCCGAGCCGACGGCCGCAAGACGCTCCTCTTCGTGTTCGACCTGCTCGATGCGAAGCAGCGCGATCACATGAGCGAGCGCCTTCACGAAATGCACGACACGGTGAAGCGCGTGCTGGGGACAGACGGGACCTAGCGATGACCGAAGATCTCTTTCGCCCTGTTCCCCTTGTCTACACCGTGCCCTCCCTACTGTGCGACTTGGGCTCCGCCCTCGCGCGCGCCCCGGCGCTTTGGGCGATTTGGATTCGCGGTCGCTTGCCCTCGGCGTTGCGAGAGCAGGTCATCGTTGCGGTCGCGCAGGTCAACGCGTGTCGGATGTGCGAGCACGCGCACACCAGGATGGCTCTGGAAGCTGGGGTGTCCGATGCCGAGCTCGCCGCACTCGAGAACATGGACGAGGGCGCCTTTGATCGACGCACCTGGTTGGCAATCGCGCACGCCCGCGAACGAACCAAGTCGGGCTTTGCCCCTGTCGCCGACGATGAGTCGCAGGACGCTCTCAGGGAGGCCCTGGGGGCTCAGGTCTACCGTGACGTCGAAGACGTCGCTCGTGTGATGACGGTGGCCAATCGCATCGCGAACACGCTCAACGCGCTACCCGATCGCCTGCGCGGACATCCGACTCCGGGAAGCCGCCTCGTCGACGAATTGTTGATCAACGTCATGTTCTTACCGGGTGCATGGCTGGGTACCCTGGTAGCGGCTGCCCGTCAGCGAAAATCGCCCTTCGCGGTGTGGCGCCAGGCCCGCGGGCGTTGATGCCGTAGCATTTGGAGTCGAGCGGCATCGGCGGCGCTCGGGCAGGCCGTGCAAGTGGCGATGTTCACCGTGCCGGTTGTGCTCATTGGGGGCCAAATCGGCCCGAGAGCTCAAGCGCGCCTGGGGCGTACGAGACCGGGGTCATTGCCGGTATCGTCGAGATCCTGCAAGTGCAGGGCTGCCGAGGCGCACCGTTTTCGATCTTCACCGGCACTTCGGTGGGCGCAATCAACGCCACCTGGCTCGCAGCACACGCGGACCGTCCCGACATGAACGTCGGCGGGCTCTCGGAACAGTGGCAAAGTCTCGAGCTCCGGTCGTCTGTTCCAAGCGTCAGCGATCAACGCTTGTCTGGACACGCGAGCCGGGCCGAACCAAGAATACGTCCTGGCAAGATGCAAACCCCGGTCCAGGCTCCAGCAGCGACGTACGGCAAGCAATTGCGACGGGCCACGTACGCGTCAGTCCTCACGGCCCTCGTCTTGATTGCGGTTAAGCTGCTCGCCTGGCTCTGGACGGGATCGGTCAGCATGCTCGCATCCCTGGTTGATTCCCTGATGGATAGCGTTGCGTCTGCGATCAATTTGGTCGCCGTCCGGTACTCGCTCGTGCCGCCGGATGCCGAGCACCGGTTTGGACACGGCAAGGCGGAGCCGCTGGCTGGGTTGGCTCAGGCCGGCTTCGTGTGTGGCTCCGCAGTGTTCTTGCTGTTTCATGCGATCGAGCGCCTGCGCTTCCCGCGTCCCTTACGCGACATCGAGGTCGGCATCGGCGTGATGATTTTTTCGATCGTGGTGACGGCGGGGCTTTTGACACTTCAACGCAGCGTGATCCGGCAAACCGAGTCCACTGCGATTCGAGCGGATGCCTTGCACTATGCGACCGATCTTCTCACGAACCTGGCCGTGATTGCAGGCCTAGTCTTGGCGTCGCTTGGCTGGGCCTGGGCAGACTCCGTGTTCGCGATCGGGATCGCTGCCTACATTTTCTACAGCGCCGTCCGCATCGGGTCCGAGGCGTTCCAGCAACTGATGGACCGCGAGCTACGAGACGACATTCAGCAACAGATCTTATCGCTCGCGAGAGCGCACCCCGATGTGCTTGGGGTTCACGATCTTCGCACGCGTCGATCAGGCCGACTTCGATTCGTTCAGCTTCATCTCGAGCTCGATGACGGCCTGCCGCTGGCGCGGGCGCATGCGGTAGCAGATCAGGTCGAAGAACGAATCCTAGCCCTCCTGCCCAGCGCGCAGGTCATCATTCACCAAGATCCCGTGAGCAGGTCTGGCGAGCCGGGTCGGAGCACTGGGGAACCCGACTCCGCCGCCGAAGCCTAAGTGCTTCCTTCCGAGTATGTGACCTCGATCTCGGGGTGCCTCTGGGGAATACCGACCCGGAACCAGATGAACGGGAAAAGAGGATTCGGCAGCCAGTACATCCAGCCTATGTTGCGAACCCGCTCGCCCGTGGCGAGCAACAAGTCCATCCAAACATAGAGAAACTTGTAGGAACAAAGGCCCGGGATGAAGTTCACTCTGAACCCCCCCGTTCGCAGGAACTTGCGCCGGATGTAGAAGTTGCCTTCGAACGGCATGATATTCCATCCGACAGGGCCTTCGGCCAGTGCGGTTCCGCTCGGACGGTGAGAGATGCGCACCCACTTTCGCGCTCTTGCTGGATTGGACTCAGACACTTGACCCGGTATATACGCGTACCGACTGGGATGTTACGTATCGCCAGCCCGGCGCTGTTTGCAGGGCGAGT
>Ga0316201_10000227_pt1 | contig 28331 bp, 23 predicted proteins | sample CS6wburrow_MG_FD_204516 | JGI IMG/M metagenome (GOLD analysis project Ga0316201, IMG submission 204516) | Coastal sediment microbial communities from Delaware Bay, Delaware, United States - CS-6 worm burrow | ecosystem: Environmental > Aquatic > Marine > Coastal > Sediment | place: USA...
GCAAGGGGGTCCTCCCGGCATGATGGGTGGTCCTCAGGGCGGTCCGGGCAGTATGGGCGGTCCCCAGGGTGGTCCTGGTGGTATGGGCGGTCCTCAAGGGGGTCCTCCCGGCATGAGGGGTGGTCCTCAAGGCGGTCCGGGCAGTATGGGCGGTCCCCAGGGTGGCCCCGAGGGTGGCCCTCAGGGTGGTCCCGAGGGTGGCCCGAGCGGAAGGAGTGGCCCTGCAACGGCTATATTGGAGGTTATTGCGGGCCTGGATTTGACAGAGGAGCAGCGTAATAAGCTCGGTGCGCTCCAGGAGGAATTCAATAAACGAGAGAAGGAACTCGTCGAGAAGATCGCCGCGGCCGGTGAAAAGCTGCAAAAACTCCAACAACAACATATCGAGGCGGATCAAAGCCTGCGAGATCTCAATGGCCATCTCGCAACGGCCAATATGGATGTCGCGAACCGTGCCGAGGAACTGCTTACAGCAGAACAGCGCCAACGGCTGATAAGCGGGGGCGCGCATGTCATGATGCCGGCGCAGAAATAGCGAAGAGACCGGGGAAAGCGAAGGGGGTCAGCGGTTCCGTACAATAACGCTGACCCTCAAAAACTTTACTTATTGCCTGCGGCCCGTGCAGGCCAGGGGACGAGTTGGCCTAAGCTGCGTAACAGTTGATTATTTGCACCAAACTGCCTCCGGCGCACTTTAAACATCGACCGAACCCCTTATTTGGGTTCAAAGGTGAACTTCTGTCCACCAACACTGACATCGAACATCAGGCCGCCCCTGGTTTGCGTAAACACTGCAACCCCCTTGTCGAAATCAGCATTCTTTGTGGCTCCCTTCTTGATGGCAACGGCAGACGCCTGTGCGCTCAGTTCATAATTCCCTTGCTTGAAGTCATTGAGCGTTTTTTCATCCTCAAAAAAGATGATTTCCCGGTAGCTTTCTCCACCAAACTCAAAACCCATGGAGACTTGTTTCAGGGTGGTACTGCCAATCTCTTCCCCTTTCTCATAGACGACGCCCTTACCATAGGCACCACCGATTCCCATGCCGGCTTTTCCAACGGCCGGAAAAACGGCATAGCCATGGGCCTTGTCGAAAAAGACATCCAGTTCAGGGTCGGTTGCTTTGAACGCGGCAATGGCCTCCTGAGCCTCATTCTCTTTGCTCGGATCCCAGCCGGCCAAAGAGGTGGCTGAAAAACTCATCAGAAAAAGCAGCCCTATAATACCGCTCAACTTCTGTTGTCAGCGGCCACCTTTCTCGGGGCGGGCGTATTGTGGTTTACCGAGCCGGACAAGGGATCACTGCTGATAGCGTTGAAATCCTATGCACCGGCAGCCATGTCGCTGGCGGGCAGCTTTCTGGCGGGCCTTGTCATTGGCAGGATCGCCAGACGCAAACTTAAATTTTGATTGCAGGTGGCATCGTGGTGGTCGCGGTCGGTGTGTTGACCAAGTTTGGCGTTATCAGCCCGGCCGCGGACCAGTGGGTGCAATCCAGTGTCGGCTGGGTCAGTGCTAATATAATATGGACAGGGTGCAGGGTTACATCGCAGCGTTGTTGCCCTCGGCAGCGGCAGCGGGTAGCGGCCTGTACATGGGGTTTCGGCGTAAAAGGAAACCTCGCTGAGGGTATTATTATAAAGCTTAATTGGGAACTTTATGCTGCCACACAGGCAGAAGCGGATCTGGATTCGGTGTTGTACCCAGGCAGATATCCAGGGATTTCCTGTGACCATATGTGAGGAAAGCGATATGGCGAGTTTGTTATCCGTAAACATCCGCCTCGCCACTGCTGATGTTTCCCATAATATGGACGCGCTTTGCAGGCCACACGCTTCTAAACCAGTCCCCAATCGTAGCCTGTTCGATACACTTGAATCTTATCTCTGCAAGTAAGCGTTTTACAATGAAATGGCGTAATAGAAAACAAAGCACAAATGTAGATGACAGAAGAGGTCATAGTGGCAAGGGTGGTGGTTTACCTTCCCTAGGGACTATTCTAGTCTTTTGGCCGGTCATCAAACGTCTATTGCATTCCAAACTCGGTCTTGCGGTTGTAGGCATTGGTGCGATGGCTTATTTCGGCGGTTTTTTAGATCTGTCTTCTTTTCTGGGTGGTGACAGTTCCAGAATCGTTGATGAACAAGTCGATAATGAGCAGGCAGCCTTTATCAAAACCGTGCTGGCGGATACAGAGGCTGTCTGGTCAGGAGTTTTTGCCCGGGTCGGCAGACGCTATCCGGCCCCGACGCTGGTGCTTTACCGTGGCTCGACCGTCAGTGGGTGTGGGCCTGCCAGTGCTCGCATGGGACCTTTTTATTGCCCGGAAGATCAGAAAGTGTACGTTGACCTTGGATTCTTCAAAGATCTGAAGAACCAACATGGTGCAGGTGGCGACTTCGCACACGCCTATGTACTGGCACATGAAATCGGCCATCATATCCAGAACCTGGAAGGCACCCTGGAACAGGTACAAATGGCGAAACAACAAGTGTTGGCGGATGCCAAGAAGAATCAACTGCAAGTGCGGTTAGAGCTGCAGGCTGATTGCTATGCAGGTATCTGGGCAAACCATGCTCATAAGCAATTCGATATTCTTGAAGAGGGCGATCTTGAGGAAGCACTGGTTGCCGCTGCATCTATTGGAGATGATCGATTGCAGAAACAGGCGAGGGGGTTCGCCATCCCACATACGTTTACGCACGGTAGCTCCAAACAACGTGTGGAATGGTTCGCGAGGGGCGTGAAAGACGGTCGGTTAAGCGATTGTGACACCTTTGGAGAGCAGTAAATAACCGGTCGTCGTTAGCATTGCCAAAGTGTTCAGCAGCTACAGCGCTACCAGTCTTATTACGCAGAGTAATGAAAGGAACTGTCCTTCGAATGATTTCCTCTCTGGCCGTACCGACTGATTCAGCCGGCTGTTTCTCTGTCGATTGCGGTTCAACATCGTTGGGGCTGCACGCCGCTCAATGGTTATCCCGGAAAGACACGAATGGGTCCAAGATGTGTGAAACTTAAAACAAGTAGAAATTCAGGGGTACCAAAATCTTTCGATAACGGCGATCGTTCAGTACGCGGCTTCCGGTATCGAAGAATTTGCCGATCTGTGTGGGTCGAGTTTGATAAAGGGATTTGTTCCGTCTGGCGCAGAAGCCAGACGGACTGAACTGATAATAATCAACTGCTAGTTATCTAGTTTTTCCTTGACGGCATCAGCAGCTTCCCCGGATTTATCTGCAACATCAGAGGCTGTATCATCGATTGCCTTACCGGCTTTTTCTGCGGGGCCTTCTTCACAAGCAGACAGTCCCACGAGCAAAAGTCCTGCAAGCAGCGTGGCTGCGATATTCTTGTACAAGTTCATACTGTTTCTCCTAGTATATGTTGTTGGAATGCATGGTCTTTTGGACAGTCGATACCGCTTATTCCTATCCACATGACAATCATGTTCGCATATATTGCTGCATAGTACTGTCGTAGTATGACTTTTTTACCAGCGTGACAACGATATTGCAGAGCAAGGCCAAAACTGCCGCCTTTCATCAAGTTGCCAGCGTATTCAGCCTGTCCTGGACTTGCGTGCAATCAGCACCACGAGTGCGAGCAGGACCAAGCTGGCCAGAAGTACCAGTTCCAGCGTAAAAAAATCGATCAGACGGTATGTCGCTTCCTTAACAGGTACTTTAGTAGAAACTATAGGCACTGTGGTTTTCTCGGTTAACGATATCTGTAATGTACTAGGCATGCGAGCAATCAGTTATTACCTGAATGGCACTAAGTTAAGGCGGCTTTTCCTCTGTAGGGCCAAATTTATTCGGCCATTAGCTGTTGGCGGCTACCCATATCGTGTCTATATCCGGGATGATAGATGGTATAGCAACGTGGTTGGTCGAATGAATTCGACCCTACAATGGGTTAAATAGGCTTAACTTAGTGCCATTCAGTTATTACCTTATATGCCGAATGCGAAGGAGTGACGAATAATGCCATTGATCACCTCCTTGTTAGGACTAATTCAAAGTAGTCGAAATTATAGAACACAGTGTTGAAAAGTCTATGTTACGACCCATAGGGTGATTACAACTAGACAAATGGCTATTGTTCTAGCCTTGGCGCCGCCGGGGCCTGCGCGCTGGACCAGTGTGGGAAAAAAAATGCATGGCGTGTAGGGTCAGTGTGTTCATCTGGAAGGGTATTAGACTGAGTTAAAGCGATCACACGATTGGAGAAGTGCAGGCTTCATGGCGCGAACTTCTATTTCGCCATGCCGTGCGTTTCTCGGCGGAGAAATATTTGCGCGAGAAATCCGCCGAGGAGGTTCGCGCCGAGAGCGTCATCTCAACCGGTGGTGAGACCGAAAAATGCGCTATGATCGGTGACATCGCTTGATAACCTGTAGTTAAGCGAGTTTTCGTAAAGCCTGAGCAGATCGTTTCCCCGGAATTCGTACCTTGCCACTGAAATGTTGGACAAGAATACAAAGAAATTTTCATCTGCGCGAGGGAAGCCTGACAACCGGGATTCCTGTCAAGACAGGCATATGAACAGGTTTCTGCAATGGCTGCGTGAACCCGTCGATGGTGCGTCTCTTGCCGTCTTTCGGATCGCATTTGGCGCTATCCTGCTCTGGGATGTTTTTCGCTACTGGCCGCGTATCCAGCGGCTGTATCTGGATGCTCTTGGGAATCCGGGGGGTGGTTTTCAGTTCAAGTATTACGGCTGGGGCTGGGTTCAGGCTTTGCCCGACAATAGCATGTATGCGCTGTTCGTCATAATCGGGCTGGTGTCGGTCGCCATTATGCTGGGGGTGTTCTACAGAACGGCCTGCATTATATTTTTGATAGCCTTCAGCTGGCAGTTTTTAATAGACCAGGCGAATTACCTGAATCATTTTTATCTGGTCATTCTGTATGGCGTCTGTCTGCTTATGGTGCCTGCGGACCGGGTCTGGTCCTTGCGCAGGGAGGAGGGTAGCGACTGGATTCCACGTTGGTCGCTGCTCGGCGTCATGTTGATGACTGAGATCGTGCTGGTCTATGCGGGCCTGGCCAAGCTCAATAGTGACTGGTTGAATGGCTGGCCATTAAAATTCTGGTTCTCAAGCCGGGCGGAAGATCATCCAGTGATCGGAACATTGCTGGCTGACCCAGACTTCGCCATTGCCAGTGTATGGTTTTCCACGGCACTGCATCTGCTGGGCGCCCCACTGCTATTCGTTAAAAAGACCCGGCTGATCATATTTTGCTTTTACGCCCTGTTTCACGTGTGCAATGCAGTGATTTTCTCAATCGGTATATTCCCCTGGATGACCCTGTGTGCGACCACATTGTTCTTCGCCCCGAACTGGCCGCGTCGCTGGCTGCGTGTGGTGACAGCCGGAACTCAACCTGGTCCCAGACCACAGCAGATTGAATCACCATGGGATAAACCGGTAATGACACTGTTCGGCATATTCTTGGCCTATAGTATCCTTATGCCCATGCGGCCTCTGGCCTACCCCGGGCACGCCGCCTGGACGGAGGAGGGCCATCGCTTTTCCTGGCGCATGAAGCTGAGGGATAAAGAGGCCCGTGCAGAATTCAGAGTTCTTGATCCGGATACCGGGAGAAGATGGCGGGTGAATCCACATGCCTGGCTTACCCAGCGTCAGGCCAGGAAAATGGCGGTCCGGCCGGATATGATACTGCAGTTTGCGCATCACCTGGATAAGGTCTGGCAGGAAAAACACAGAGTTCCGAACCCGGTGGTCACGGCGCGTGTCATGTGTTCGCTCAATTACCGTAAACTGGCAGCCTTGACGGATTCGGAGCGCGACCTGTCGGCCATACCGCGCAGCCTGAAACCGGCTGACTGGATTCTGCCGCTGGATCCCTCGCTGAAACCCGGCTATTATTTGCAGATCCAGTAGCTATGTATGAGAACCCGGTCATTCTTTTTGACGGTGTCTGCCATTTGTGTGCTGCCAGCGTTAAATTTGTTATGGAGCGTGACCCGAAAGAGCGTTTCCGTTTTGCCCGTCTGCAATCCGAAGTTTCGCGGCAATTGCTGGCCGAACATAACGCCGCCGATAGTGGTCTGGATTCGATTATTCTTATTTACAAGGGCCGGCTTTACCGCAAATCGCGCGCAGTCCTGCGTAGTGCGCTGCTTCTCCATCGTGCCTGGCCGGTGATGGGGCTGTTCCTTTTGGTGCCACGTTTCATCGCAGATCCTGTGTATGATTATGTTGGCCGTCATCGGTATCGGTGGTTTGGCAAGATGGATTCGTGCTGGCTGCCAGAAACTGATCATGGCTTGCGGTTTCTGGATTCAGAGGAGGGCCGTGAATAAGAGACGTACGCTGTCTATAGGCGACAAGAATCACCCGTCTTTTGTACTATAATGCATTTTATAAGATGTTGGGTGTCTGCTGATGCAGGGTGCGTTATTCACTGTTATCTTTGTCATGCGTAGCCGCGGGCAGTCTGGATGTGTTGATGTTCCCTTCGCGCTAGAAGTCGCTCCTGGAGCACATAAACACAATAGCCGTTCCTTATAGCGGAGGAGAGTTGTGAGATATTCACATGGCATAGTCATAGGTGTGTTGTTGTTATTACCACCGATGTTAATCGCGGAGCCTGCACCGGCACGTGTTGTCGATCCGGCTGCGGATCGAATCATGGAACGCGTCTGTGAGCAGCTCAAGTCAGCTCCCGCTTTTACGGTTCGAGCCGACATCAGTTATGACGATGTGCTCAAGTCCGGCCTGAAAGTGCAGTACCATCGTAGCAACGAGGTTGTGCTTGATCGGCCTAACCATCTGCGCATCGACAGCGAGAGTGATAAGGGACGGCGTACCCTTCTGTATGACGGCCAGACAGTTACTGTCTTCGATCCGGATCTCAATATGTATGTCCGGACTCCTGCACCTGATACCATTGATGCAACTCTGGACAAGGTGGTTGACTACGGAGTGGCGGTGCCACTGGAAGACCTGATGCGCATTGAGCCTTGCGCATGGCTCAATGAGGAGGTAACGGAAGGTTACTACGGTGGGTGGCATTACATGGATGGCAGATATGTCCATCATCTCCTTTTCCGCGTTGCTGCCGCCGATTTCCAGCTCTGGGTAGAGGGCGGCGAAGTTCCAGTTATGCGAAAGGTGATTATCGAATATCGTGAAAGAGAGGGCGCGCCGAGATACGAAGCCCTGCTGTCTGACTGGAACTTGAGACCATCTGTTAAGGAAAGTGACTTTGCCTTTACGCCACCGGCAGGAGCGGATCGAATCGAGTTCAGGGCAGCGTATGACACCGGGAAGGGCGACAGGCCATGATAGTGCAAATTTCACACAGGAAGTCAGTCAAGGTTTTGCTCTATACGATCTTCGCAACTCTGTTGATTACCGGGCCAATCCTGCTTTCTCCACTCCCGGGTGGTGATGGTGCGGTCTGGGCGCGTGATCTGGGTGGCGGCAGGGCGGCGGGCGGTGGTGAAAAAAGGGCACGGCCCCAAAGACAATCAGCGAGTAAAATTGACCGCAAGCCCCGTGCATCGAGCGCGGACAGGGGTTCCATGAGGCGTGCATCTGCCGAACGTCCAAGGACCAGGCCACAGGCAAAACCAAAAGCTAAACTAAAGGCGCAACAACGCGCATCGGCCGATCGACCAAAGGCCCAGCGACCCAAGCCTGACCGCAGTGCCGGGAACCAACCCTTTGCCAGGAAGGAAGCGAGCAGGTCGCCACAAAAGATGGCATCTGCTGATCGGCAGGTGAAAAGAGAGGGTCTCAAGTCGAAGGGTTCTGGTCAACAGCAGAACACCGCCCGGCAACGTAGCACAGAGCGTGACAAGCAGGTCAAGGAAGGTCGCAAGCAGTATGCGGAAAATCAGGAAGATATCCGCAAAGAGCGTAAGGAGGCAATGGAAGAACTGCAGCAAAACAAATTCGACCACCGGGACGATGCTCGTGAAGACAGGCAGGATCATATGGATGACGCCCGAAAAGACCGTCAGGATTTTCAAGAGGACATGGCCGATGAACGCCGGGACCTTTACGAAGACATCTATGATGATCGCCGCTACTGGGGCAACGACAATGATTATTGGGACGACGACGATGATGATGATAACAATGGGTGGTTGTGGGGTATTGCCGGGGCTGCTGTCGGAGGTCTTGCGGGTTACGCTATTGGCGCGGCGGTGAATGAACCGCCCGAGGGGACCGTCGCTGTACCGGTGGGTGGCGTACCGTACCAGTATTACGGTGGCGCTTTCTACGAGCCGGCGCCGTCAGGCGCAGGGTATGTTACCACTCCGGCGCCGGTTGGTGCCCAAGTGGAGGCGCCGCCGATTGATTGCACCGTCGTGTTTGGTCCGGAAGACGAAGGCTATTGCTACTTTCAGGGCGCCTTCTTCATCTATGATGACTCAGCTAACCAGTATGTGGTTGTGGAACCGCCGGCGGGTACTTCCGTGACTTACCTGCCACCCGGCTACGAAGAGGTGTCCATTGAAGGCAGCAAGTACATGAAGCTTGGTGGTACTTACTATCGCCCGTACTATGAAGATGATGAAGTGGTGTACGTTGTGTCGGAAGTCTGATGGTGCAGGAGTATTGCGAGACGGGAATGGAGGTCAGCTGTTCGGGACATCAAGATTATTCTTGCTTTTTGCCTGTCAAATACTCGTCGAATTTCTTTCTGGCCCCGATGATGTCGATGTTGCGCTTTCCGTCCCTGATTTGCAGTACAGCATCCAGTTTTCTGAATCGTGCGTAGAAGATGCCTTCTGCTTTCTCCGCATTTATGATGCCCTTGGTGCCGGCGTCGATCTTGTCACTGCTGGTAAAAGCATAGGGGATGATGATCTGTTCGTTCTCCACGGTCATTTCAGCATTTCCCTGAATATTCTCTATGGTGAGCATTTTCTCGATCCACTTGTGCTCGCCTTTGTGGTTGGAGAACATGGCGACGAAGGGGCGTGAGTCCTTGATCTCCACAGCGGCATCTGCGTGTACAAATACCGGCTTCTTCCAGATCGCGCGTCCTTTTTCCAGCACAAAATGTGCACGCCAGTCTTCCCCTTCATAATTGTTTTCCCGGCCAGTCACCCTGACCTTGTCCAAGGTGATGGTCGATCCTGAAATGTCGAAATCCATGTTTTCAGGAACACCACCCTGGATTGTTATGTCCGCCTCCAGCTCGCCGTAAAGTTCCTGTTCATCCAGGCGGCTGCGCAGTTTCTGTGTTGTCAGTCTGACAAACCCGCCTGCCGTGTCACGCTCCAGCTTGATATCGGCCTTTAGCTCCGCCTGTCCTTCCAGGAGTCGCAAAGGTGAATTGGCGGGCAGGTAGTCGTTGTAAACCGACATGTCAGTAATTTTTGCGCCGGGGATTTGCAGGTGAAGCACATCGACGTTGCTGCCGGTGTGATCGGCCTCCATTTTCAGGGCCTGTGCCTGGAGTTTTATGGCAACATCCCTGACATAGGCTTCTTGCTCGCCCTGACGTTTGAAGAGGGCATTACCAATTTCCACCTGCAGATCCAGATCAGGATGTTCACCGCCTTGCAGGACTTGCATGGTTATCGAGCCATCGCCGTTAATCTCATAGTCGAGCACCCCGACATCAAGATGTGTCGGCAGGATGCGGACTATAGATTCTCTGACCGGGAAGCCATCGTCTATTTTAATATCCGCTGTCAGTTCTCCTGTGCCGTCGATGGTCATGCCGTAGGGATTGCTGAACAATAAGCTGATCCAGGCAAGTTCAGACAGTTTTCCGCTGATGCTGAAATTCGCATCCGCTTTTCCCAGCAGCGATTTGAGGCTCTGTTCTTTCAGGTAAGATAGTTGACGAATAGGTCCGGCGTCACCTCCACTCCGCGTATGCGGTAATACGAGTAGTCCCTTGTCAATGGAAAGCGATGCGTTCCAGGGCTTTGGCTTGCCGGGTTCCTGGCTCGCCAGTTGCGCGTCTGACAGCTGAATCTTTGTGCCGGAAATATCCAGCTTGCCGGATCCAAATGATGGCATGTCGATGTTGACGTCCAGATCCAGATTGGTCATCAACTGGTGATTCCGAAAGCCGATATCAGCTCCGCTGGAACGCAGATTCAGACCGGCCTGCAGTGAAGTGCTTGTTAACGTGGTCTGGCCAGCCAGTTCTCCACGCCCGCCATTGAGCGTAAGCGCGGTTTTGTCCGGTATATAACGCTGGTACACCTTGAGATCGGGTATCGTGACCGTGGGGATGGTCGCGCTGGCAGAACGGGCGCCAGACCGACGCTCCTGCCATGGCAGCAGCCTGCTACTGCCTGCAGTGGTGAGAAGCAGATCTTCGCCAATGAAATGGCTGGTGTTGTCTTCTTCGTGAACGACGTCTATGGTCGCGAAACGAATGCCCAGGTCGAGTTTCTCCGGTGCGCCATCATTGACCTCGATGGTGACATTACCCCTTCCGCCGGCTGCATAGGAACGAAGTTTCAGCTGCAGTTCATCAGCTACGACGGCAAGGCTGGTAGGCGACAGCAATGTGCCCTGATCATAACGAACAGTCCCGCTCAGTTTACCGGCGCCGTCCAGGTTCATGCCCTGCAGGCTGCGCAGGTAAAAATTCAGAAATTCGAGGTTCTCCACCTTTGTGTTGAGTTCAGCATCGACGCTCATGAAGCCCAGCGATTTGATGCCTTTGTTTTCCGAGGGAACGAAGGGAGAAAATTCCAGCGTGCCTTTCAGAAAACCCTGGCTGGAGATCTGCTGGTTATCATTGATGGCCAGTGAATCGATAACGACATCCATCTGACCGTTATCCAGCGAAAACGGCCCGCCGCGTGTTTCAAAGTTCACATTGGCCTTCAGCGTACCTCTGAGTTCACCTTTAAACTGATAAACCCATAAGCGGTGATTTCCGCCGGCATGAATATCGTCGACGATGATTTTCCAGCCGTTGCCTTTCTTTTTGGGGGCGGGCGTGACCGGGGTTTTGTCGATTTCGCGACCGCGAATAGGGGGGAAGAAATCGCGTGTGCTTGCATAGCTCTTGTGCGGTTTCGGGCGCGGGCGCTGGTAATAGTCGATATCCTCGGCAACCACGGAATGGATTCTCACTGATTTTTGCAATAACGGCAGGATGGAGATGGAGGCCGAAGCGGCAGGCGTCTCGGCCTGCCATTGTTGCGACGAGGTCTGTCCATTGGCGGAAATACCCCGCGCATGAATCCTGAAGGGAATCCAGGTCCAGGCTTTCTCCCACTGCACGGCGTATTTTTCCGGTTTGTGCTGATTGATCAGCGTTTGCGTGATTGACAGATTCAGCGCCAGGTTGACCAGGATCAGGTAGGAGAACTCCACGATGGCGACGGTGGTGATGATTCGGTACAACCAGGTTTTCATGCTGATATATGATTCCGCTGATTTTTAGATGAATTATTAACCTGCCAATTATACAGATTGCGTAGGAGCGGCCTCCCCGCCGCCATAAGGCGCCGCTTCTGTGTCGGATATTTTGTTGCGATATTTATAGTTATATCATTATGTTAGGATCCATGTTTAAGGTATTTGCAGGCAGAGTATAGCAACACCTTCTACCAGGTCCCGGCTTGAAGTATGATACCGCGCACGTGAAGTCTGCCGTGCCACCGTTAAGGTTACCAAGGGTTTTTGGGGTTTTTGCCAAATTTGAGGGCCTTAGTACTTGCAACCTGGGGTCCAGGCTACAATAATTGCAGAAATTTATTGATTTACATCAACGAGGAGTAAACCAGTATGCGCATTAACAAGAAAACATTCGTGTCCTCAGTTGCGGGAGTTCTCGCGTCGTCGCTGCTGGCAGTGTCTGTCACGGCCGGGGCGGACGATACTTCGCCGGGTTATGTTGAAGATTCACGGGGCAATATTGTGACCAGTGGCAGCGGCGATTGTGTGCATACCGGCTACTGGAAGTCAGAGATGGCCAACATTGTCGGCTGTGACGGGGTGACGCTGGATGCACCGGTGGAGGTGATTCAGGGGATGCCGACCGGGCTGGTGGGTGCCATAGTCATTCCGGAGGCGGCGTTGTTTGCCTTTGACAGCGCGGACCTCACCGATGAGGGCAAGACTGCCATCGAGGAGTATCGCAAGGAGTTGCGGCCGGAGATCGCCGAGGCTTATGCGGGTATCATTATCGGTCACACCGACAGCACCGGCAGTGCCGAGTACAACCTGGGCCTGTCCATGCGGCGTGCGCAGGCGGTGAGCGACTACCTGGTGAGCACCGGGGTGGCAGAAGAGAAGCTCCGGGAAGTTGGTCGCGGCGAAGAGGATCCGATTGCCTCCAACGACACGGCTGAAGGCCGGGCACAGAACCGCCGGGTGGAGATTATAGCCATTGCCGAGCCACGTGCGCTTGACACCATTCGTTTCCCGAGTGTGGTGTTGTTCCCGCGTCGCAGTGCTGAGCTAACCGAGCAGGGCAAGGAGGTGCTGGCCACCCAGTTGCAGGAAGCCCGGGATATGCTCAGCCGTGCGACCTACATCGAGGTTATCGGTCACACGGATGATGTCGGTGACGAAGCCTATAACATGGATTTGTCGGAGCAGCGTGCCGAGTCGGTGCGCAACTACCTGATCGGAGCCGGCGTGGATGGCAGCAAGATGGTGACGGTGGGTGCCGGCGAGTCGATGCCCATTGCCAGCAACAAGACCGACGAGGGCCGGGCTGAAAACCGCCGGGTCGAAGTCATGGTGCTGGGCCGCGTGCAGTAAAAGCGCGACTGTTTCATCTATCGGGAAATTATGGGGTAGGTGGTCTCCTTCGTAACGGCACCATGCCGTTACCGGGTGATGCTCCTACCCCGTCTTTTTTTCTGCGTCAGTGACTCTGATGCAAATCCCATAGCTGTATTAACTGGCATATGCAATATGCGCCCTGCTAAGATGCTCCGTGATTATTTCCAGACGCTTAACAGGCAATGAGGTTGGCCACATGGTATCAGTAAAGAAGGGTCTTCATACTGTTCTCGTGTTTTTCGTGGCTGTGGTCGTGCTGGCAGGTTGCAGTACGGCACACAAGCCGAAAGGCGATGACGCGTTCCCGCTGACGCTGACGGACGCTGAGAGTTACGATTACCCGTTCGACAATACCTACCTGGCTACGGTGGTGGGCACGCCGGAAAAGTACCGTGCCGAACTTCCCGAGGAGATTCCGCTCAAGAAGCGCAGAATCAGGATATTCGACCGTGACGCACCCGAGCCGCTGTGGCATGACGAGGAACTGCGCTATTCCTACGCGTTGCAGAAGAAGCCCGCGCCGCTGGTTTTTCTGATTGCCGGGACCGGCGCGTCCTATGACGGCGGCAAGAACACCAACATGGGGCGGGCCTTTTATGAAGCCGGTTTCCATGTTGTGTCGATATCCTCGCCCACCCACATGAACTTTATCGTCTCCTCGTCCGAATCGGGGGTTCCCGGGCACGCTTTCGAGGATGCGGAGGATATCTACCGGGTCATGGAAACGATCTGGGGCAAGCTGAAGAAGAAGATCGAGGTGACGGATTTCTATGTCACCGGCTACAGCCTGGGGGGGTTCAACACGGCTTTTGTGACCTACCTGGACGAACAGAAACAGACCTTCAATTTCAGGAAGGCCTTGCTGATCAACCCGCCGGTGCGCCTGTACAGTTCCATTTCGCTGCTGGATCGCATGCTGGAGAACATTCCGGGTGGGGTGGATAATTTCTCGCTCTTTTACAATAAGCTGGTTGAAGAAGTCGGGCGCGTCTACACGCGGGCCGACCAGCTGAATTTTGATGAGGAATTCCTCTACAAGGCCTTCGAAGCGGTCGATCCCAACAATGAAGAGCTGGCTGCGCTGATCGGGGTGTCGTTCCGGGTGTCCTCGGCGAACATGGCGTTTACCTCGGACCTGATGACCGATGCCGGCTATATCAAGCCGAAGAATGTCCAATTTACCAAGAACACCTCACCGGGAGACTACGAGGCGGTCGCGCATCGTCTGGGCTTCACGGATTTTTTCCACGTGTATTTCTACCCCTACCACAAGGCGAAGAATCCGGACCTCAGTCGCGCCGAGTTGATCGATCAGATGAGCCTGAGCAGTATCGAGGACTATCTGCGCAGTGCAGACAAGATCGAGGTGATGCACAATCAGGATGATTTGATCCTGGAGCCGGGCGAGATCGACTTCTTCCCGCGGGTGTTTGGCGATCGCGCCAAGATCTATCCCAAGGGCGGGCACTGCGGCAACATGGATCACCGGGACAACGTGGCCCACATGGTCAATGTATTCAGGCCGTGAGGCGGGGCAGATGATGACAACAGCAAACAACACTTTTCCTGCAAGGCTCCTGCTCCTGATTGGCGTTCTGGTGTTCAGTGGTTGCAGCACCAAGCCGGTGTTGCCGGAGAATGAGGACATTATTCCGCCGGATTTTTCGGCCGAGCGGGTGCTGGGTGAGGACGTGGCGTATCTGGACGAGATGGTGATTTCGGATCCCTGGGAAGGTTTCAACCGAGCCATGTTCCGCTTCAATTACCGTTTCGACAAGTATGTTTTTCTGCCCGCGGTGAGCGCCTATCAGGCGGTGACGCCGGATGTGGTGGAGACGGGTATCCATAATTTTTTCCGTAACATCCAGGATATCACCACGCTGATCAACAGCATTCTGCAGCTGAGTTTTGACAAGACCATGCATACGACGACGCGCCTGCTGGTCAATTCGACCATTGGCCTGGCGGGATTCATTAATGTGGCCAGTGATGTGCCACGCAGTGATGAGGACTTCGGTCAGACGCTGGGCCATTGGGGGGCGGGGACCGGTCCGTTCCTGGTGTTACCGGTGCTGGGTCCGTCCAATGTGCGTGACGGTATCGGTACGGGTGTGGACTGGCTGACCTTGACTGAGATCCGTGACCGGACGACGGATCTGGAGACCTGGCAGGAGTTGGCCTTGGGTACCCTCAAGGCACTTGATCTGCGCGCGCATACCGCGTTCCGTTATTATGAAACCGGTTCACCGTTCGAGTATGAGTGGGTGCGCCTGCTGTATACCACCAAGCGCAAGCTGGACGTCGAGAGATAAAACGTGACTGCTATGAAAAACAAACAGGGGATTCTGGGACAGCTGCGTGTTTTCCTGGTGGCGTCGCTGGCACTGTGGTGTGTGATCAGTGTGCGGGTGGCACTGGCTGTGACTGACGAGCCGATCAAGCTGGGCGTGACGGCCTCGCTGAGCGGTGTTTATGCCGGACCGGGTCAGAACCAGCTGGAAGGTATCAAGATGTGGGTGCACGATATCAACGCGCGGGGCGCGTTGCTCGGGCGCAAGGTGGAACTGGTTCACTATGACGACGGGTCGGATCCGGAACGGGTCGGGCGCCTGTATCAGCGGCTGATCGAAGACGACAAGGTCGACCTGCTGATCGGGCCGTACTCCTCGGATCTGACCCTGGTGGCCAGTGAAATTGCCGAGCGTCATGATTTTCCGATGGTGGCTGCGGGGGCGGCGTCCAGCCGCATCTGGTCGCGGGGTTACCAGAATATTTTCCAGGTGGACGCGCCGGCCTACGAGTACATGGACCTGCTGATCAAGTCGGCTAAAGAGAATGCGGGACTGAACCGCATTGCGCTGATCTATCCAGCGGCGGAATTCTCGCGTGAGGTGGCCGAGGGCGTGCGTGCCAAGGCGGCCGAGCAGGGTATGGAGATCGTATTCGATGAGGAATATCCGCTGGACAGCACGGAGTTTTCCGACCTGGTCCGTCGTGTGCGACTGAGTGCGCCGGAACTGGTGATTGGTGCCACTTATCTGAATGACTCGATTGCCTTTGTACAGGAAGCCAAGCGGCAGCAGTTATCGCCCGAGGCGATGGCGTTCACGGTGGGTCCGGCGCTGCCGGAGTTTGGCAATGCACTAGGCGACGATGCCAACGGCATCATCGGTGTGGTGTCCTGGATGCGCAGTGGCCGTGTGCCCATGGCCTATGACTTTTCCTTCCGCTTCAAGGAGCAGTTCGGCCGCAATGCCGGCGTCCACGCAGCCTACGGCTATGGTGCCGCCCAGGTGCTGGAAGCGGGGGTGCGTCTGGCCGGTTCGCTGGATAAAGACGCCATCCGCCAGCAGTTGCGCGACATGGCATTCCGCTCCCTGCTGGGTAATTACCGGGTCGACGAGACCGGCAGGCAGAAGGGCAAGACGATCTTTCTGATGCAGTGGCAGAACGGTTACCGGCTGCTGGTCTCACCGAAGGAACTCAGGGACGCGGAAATTATCTTCCCCTTCACACCCTGGTCGGAACGCTAGTCTCCGCTGTGGATGCGCGCGTAGTGCAATACAGGTAAACTGTGCGGGTATACGCAGCGGGACCTTGTCTGCTGCTTTTCTCAACAGGAAGTTCCACACAGCATGCGAGAAATCTGGGCAGTCGTTACTCGGCACCTGATCACTGGGGCGCTCTTTTTTCTTCCGCGCGCACGGCGATTCGGCATTGAGCGGCGCCTGCGTGGCAAGGAAGAATATCGCAAGCTGCAGCTGGCTGACTGGGTTCTCATGTCCTGGGGTAAAAGCGGCCGCACCTGGTTCCGGGTCACGCTGTCGCGGTTTTATCAGCTGAAGCATGGTCTGCCCATGCGACACCTGCTCGAGTTTGATAACCTCCATAAGAAGAATCCGGCGATTCCCAGAGTCCTGTTCAGCCACAATAACTATATGCGGGCTTATCTCGGCGACTGGGAAACCCTCAATCACTTTCGCGGTAAAAAAGTCGTCATGCTGGTACGTGATCCGCGCGATGTGGCGGTATCACAGTTTTTCCAGTGGAAGTACCGTATGCGGCCGCACAAGATACTGCTCAATCACTACCCGGCCCAAGGTGAGGCGGTGACCACTTTTGAGTTTGTCACCAATCCGGCCTGTGGCGTCCCCAGGATAATCGATTTTTTCAACGGCTGGGCGAAGGCCTTGCCTGAACTCAAGGACGTCCTCATCATCCGTTATGAAGACATGCGTGTAGATCCGGTGGGCGTCATGCGGCAGGTGCTCGATTATGTCGGTACGCCCGGTACCAGAGAGCAGATCGAGCAGGCCGTCGAGTTTGCCTCTTATGACAATATGAAAAAGTTGGAAGAGAAGCGCGTTTTCTGGGGCAGTGGTGCGCGGGTCAAAGCGAGTGACCCCAAGAACCCAAACTCGTTCAAAGTGCGCCGTGGCAAGGTCGGTGGTTACCGCGATTACTTCGACGACGAGCAGGTCGCGTTGCTCGATAAACTGGTGGATGAGGGGCTTGATCCTGTGTTCGGCTACCAGGCTGGGAACAACAGTAACGATGAGCGTGCAGGTGTCGGCTAGCTTTTCCCTGCACCGGATTCAGTTTTGTGAGCCGCTGCCAGCTCGTGGTAGAGCGCCGCGTACCTGTCCAGGCTGCGTTCGATGTTCATGTTCTCCCTGATCCACCGATACCCCTGTGTGGCAAACTGTGAACGCCGTGCCGGGTTTTCCAGCAGCAGCCGCAATGCCGATGCCAGGTCTGTGACATTGCGATCGCACAGCAGGAAATGTGTTCCCGGGGTTCCCAGGTCATGGGACAAACCTTTGAACGGTGTCACGATAACGGCCACCCGTGATGCCATCGCCTCGAGTACCGAATTGGGCATGCCCTCACGTTCCGAGGGCAGCACAAAGATATCGGATGCGCGTTGATACTCCTCGACGTTTTTACAGAGCCCGGTGAAATGTACGCGTTCGGGAGCACCTGAGGTGCTGATGGTCTTTTTCAACTGGTTTCTGAAGCTCTTGAGACCCGGTTGTTCAAGATCCTTTCGCGGTCCCACCAGTACCAGGTGGACATGGGGAAAATCCACGGCAAGCTGCGCCCACGCTTCAAGCAGCAGGTGGCTGCCTTTACGTGGCATGATGCCGCCCACGGTAGTGATCATGATGTCACTGGCAGCAATGCCAAGCGTGTCCCGAATGGTTTGTCTCTGCTGTTGGTCATCGGCGGGATAAAAGCGCTGCAGGTTTACACCGTTGGGGATGATCTCGACGCGTGTGGTAATATCCGCTTCTCTGACAAAATCCAGTAAGGGCTCATTGTTGGTGACGATACAGTCCAGCAGGTTGAAGAGTTTTTTTTGAGCCCGCTGTGACTGGGACCATTTGAACCAGCTTTTCTTACTGGGCTTCGGTGGTGCAACGGTAACGGCATACAGCAGAGGAATGCCCATTTTACGCAGTTGCAGGAGCAGGGGGGTTGATCTCGGTTTAAGTGGTCCGATCATCTGCAGGACATCGGGGCGGTACTCGGGGTGCTTGCAGCACTCCAGCAGCTTCTCATTGTAGATCCGTGTACGCTGTTTTCCTTTGCTATCCGGCAGGCGTACGCGATGGACCGGTGTGCCGGCAACCTGCGCCACGGGCATGAATTCACCCGTCGGATACTGATTCCAGTGCAGGGCTTCTTCAGCTGATGTCATTTCTTTCGCATGCGGCGTGCCCGTGTAGACCCGGACATCCAGATTACGCTCGCGTAATCCGGGCAAATAGCCCATGAAACGCAGTTGCGAGCCGCCGTAAGTCGGATAAAAAACCGGGGACGCCAGGCAAAGGCGGTGCTTTGGCGAAGTACTCATTGAGGACGGGGACGGATGACCAGTTTCGGATGGATGCAGTCAGGAGCCCTGTGTCATGCGTAACAGGCGTTTGCCTGTATGGGTTCCGAGACGTGCAAGCTGTTGGGCATACCAGGCAATCCGGTTGGATTTGACCCAGTTGATCTGCACCATACGGCGTTCGCCATCGAAGCGTTTATAGCCATGGAAGGATTTGTTACTGCGCCGGAAAGCCAGCATGGTTCCACCGATGGGCGTGACTTCGGCGGCATAGTCTTCGATATCATGTTTGGAGCGTAGAAACCGCAGTTTGCCGCCTTCCTGAGTCCACTCCGGGTTGAAGTAAATCAGCACTGTAATGACCTTGCTCCAGTGATCTGTGTGGATGTTGCCGTCGCTCATTTCCGAATACTTGCGAACGGTAATGGTTTTTTCGGTGCCATCCAGGCTGACACCGAACTTGCGCTCGACGGCGGCCTTGAATGCCGGGCTGTCGATTTCATCCAGCAGTTGACGGAAGCAGGGACCGTAGCTGAGGTCTTCGGGTTTGAAATTGGCCGGCAGGTCTATCTCGGGATAGTCACGGTTGACTTCTGCAAGCACCTCTGCATCCATGATGCCTGTCGTGACCACGAAATCGAATGGGTCATGTTCGATTGGGGTGTTTTCAAATGCGTCAAGATTCAGAATCGCCATGTTGTCTGTCCTGAGATGGGGGATTAACATCCCGGCTGGTCCAAATTAGCGCATATTATCCCATAGAACGGCGCGCAGACACACAGCTGATACTGTGGTGAAACATGTGACCTTTGTGTCAGTGGTTCACCATTGCCTGAATACGCTGGATTACAGCACCGACATCGTCGGGATACTGTCCAGAAGGGGGGCGGGATTCCTGTCCGAACCAGGTAGCCAGTTTCAGGTCGACCAGTTTCTGGTGAAAACCGGGATAGTGGCGGGTGTGGCGGATGAAACGCGAGTGATACACCAGACGGGCGAGCTGCGCACGTAGCTTGTCCTTTGAACCGCCATGACCGGGATTGAACAGCCAGCGCGCCAGTGAACGCCGCAATTGGTCCAGCGTGCCGATAAAGCCGCAGGGCAGGGGCAGTATCTCAAGCGGTTTGCCCAGGCGTGTTACCTCGACCATCATTGAAATGCTGTCACCGGTGACGATGAAGCGGTCGGCCAGGCCCAGCAGGCCCAGGTAGGGATTCTCGCTGGCGTCTGCCTGCCATGCAAACAGTCTTGCCTGCCCGGGCAGGCCGGTTTCCAGCCTGGAGACAACTGCTGCCGGTGTGCGGCGGCTGGTGGTAATGTAAGGTGTTCCACCCTGGTGGCAGATCCGCTTGGCCGCTTTAATCAGCTTGCCGGTCACCGAGTGGTTATAGACAAAGGGATTGGTCGGTCCGCCGACCATAATGGCGACCAGCGGACGAGGCAACCCGGCAAATTTCTCTGTCCAGTCCTCTGCCGCCTGTTGCACCGCCGTTTCGTCAATTTGCATCAGCGGCATCGAGATGCGCAGCACGTTGGCGTAGGGGGGCAGCAGGATCTCGGTACTGATAACGATGAGGTCGAAGCGTTCCATCATGCCCGATGGTTTGCCCACCAGCACGATCCTGGTATGCCCGCCGGACTTTTCCTGCACCCATAACGCCACATTGGCCGGACTGCGGCCGACGGTGATGACCAGGTCCGGCCACGGGGGTTCGAGCGCTGCGCTGAGCCCACGGTCGATATGGTAGAGCGTCGGCCCGACCCTGGCCTTGCCGAACACAAAGGGTTCGAGGACCTTGATACGCTTGAGTTCGCAATGCCAGCCGAGCGATGTTTCCAGCGCCTCGGCGATGGTTTCCACCTGACCGTTGTCGCCCTTTTTATCGCCGAGCAACAGCCAGATGCTGGGCTGTTGCTCAGACAGCGACACTATCGGATTGCGAGGAGTTCGGGGTGAAGTCGTTATAACCGAGTGTCGGCGACAGCTTTTCGATCACCAGCTGTTCGAGTTCATCGGCCTGCCCGGGTGTGAAGTAATCCCGGTAGCCGCCGACCTTGGCACGGCGTACCTTGAAACTTTCGGGATCTTTCGGGTTGCGCAGTGTGAGCCCACCGGAACGGAAGAAGCCTTCGCTTTCCAACTTGCGCAGATTGTCAAAGGAACCAAAATCGACGGCAGCCTGGATTTCCTCGTCGCTGAAGCTGTCGCCCATCAGCGCGGTGATCTGCTTTAATACGGAGCCGGGGTCGGCGCGTAAGGCTTCGTAGCTGGTGAGCAAGGTCGTGTCCAGTACTGCGAGGTTGCGTTCCCAGTAGTTCAGAAACTCGATCAGCGAGGGCAGGCCAATGTCACTGTGACGCACGAAATCCCACATTTCGATGTTGTGCCGGTCGATGGGATGATCGACGGCGGCGTTGATCAGTTCCTGTTTGTGGGCGGACTGGCGTTTGGTGAACTGGAAATACCAGGACACGGCGATATCGAGGGGATTGCGCGCCAGCAGCACCACCGGTTTGTGTTTCAGCTCCGAATCTGACGCCTGCGGAGTGAGCTGGTCGCCCACCGCACGCTCGTAGCTGTACCAGCCGTTGGTGGCGGCAAAGCGGGGGATAGCGGGGTTCCGGTCCGCGAGCGCCGGGTACTTGGCAAAATCCTCGGGCGCAATACCGTGGCGGATGCCGTACAGGCGGGTCAGCATGACCTTGAGCCAGGTATTGCCGCTCTTCGGATGAGCGATAATCAATAACTGGGAGCGGCGGGCGATATCGACTTCGAGCTTACCCAGAAGGCGTCTTCGCAAAGGTACACGCAGCGGCCTTGGCAATATCGCCGAGGGTCCGATAATCAATGCTTTTTTTGCATTGTCGCTGAGGAGTGTCATGCCACTTTGAACCTGCATCTGCAAAAAAAACGCATTATAACTGCTTTTCAGTGGATAACATCGGGCGGGTTTGCGCTTATCCGCGGCGGTTACCTCGTCTGAGTCGGAGCTGGTTGTCGATCTTTCGGCCAGCGGCGTTTGGTACACATCCATTCCTGCGGCTGTTCACGGATCCAGGATTCGAATAAGGCATTGATCTTTGTCGTTATTTGCAGCACCTTGCTGTGTCTGTCCGCGGTTTCGTCATCCGGCTTTACCGCGTCGTGAATTATGGCGCGGAATCGGGCACCTTTGAGCCGCTGAATCTGTACCGGGATCAGCTCGCAGTCAAAACGCAGGGCCAGCTGGGCGGGGGTGATCGACGTCAGCATGTCGCGCCCGAAGAAAGGGACGGGTTCGCCGCTATCGACCCGCTGGTCCACGATCAGTCCGACAGATGTGCCCTGTTGCAGGCAGCGTATGAGCTGGCGGCCGGCCCCCTCCCTTTCCACCAGCCTGCAACCGAGCGCTTGACGGGCCCGGTTCAACATCCGGTCCATGTATGGATTCTGTAGCTGCGTATAGACCACGGTCAGCGGAATGCCGATGTGCGCGACAGCGCCGGCTGCGATTTCCCAGTTTGCCAGGTGTGCGGAGACGAACACAGCGGGTTTGTCGGTATTGCGGAAGACCTCCGCATCACCCTTCATCACGATCTCCAGGCGTTGCTCCGCTTCGCGATGGCAAATCGTCCCCAAGTGCGGGTACTCCGCGAGGATCGAACCCAGGTTACCCCACAGATCGCGAACCAGGTCATCGATGTCCGCTGCACCTTTGCCGGGAAAGGCAATGTGCAGGTTACGACGGATGTGGCGGGTCTTGTCCAGGCGCGGCCCCAGTCTGCGCATCAGCCTGCGCCCGGTGTTGGAGGCCAGGTCAGGTGGGAGCAGCCGGCTAAGGCCGCCGATCAGTCCGACCAGCCCGCTTTCGACAACCCACAGCAGCCGCAACAGACGCGGCGAGTGATCTGCATGCTTGTCGCCTAAGAAGAGCTTTGCCACAACTGATTAACCTTTGCTGGTTGGTTACCTACCGGTTAGCGTATTCCGCAGCCGCCTATTGTGCGATAGGCGCCCGCCCATGGCCAGACTGTTGCTGTCGATTAAGCCACCGCCTTGGTAAATCGAGCGCCGCGGTTTAGAATCTGCGCATCGGTGATAAAGAGGGTACGGGTGTGGAGCACTGTGTATTTATTCAAGCCAATGACAAACAGTATGTCGGCGCACTGGTCGCCGAGTATGCGCTGCGTCGCAACTCCGCGCACAACGACAAATTCGATATCCGCATCATGAATTACGATGATTTCCCCTTCCTGCGTGCACGGGAAGGGGAAAAGTATCTGCGTGATGGCGGCAAACGCGAGTGGGTCAGGGACGATTTACAGTCGTTTACGCCCACCCGCTTTCTGCCCCCGGAATTGATGGCTTATCAGGGCCGCGCCGTCGTCATCGATCCGGATGTGTTTGCCCGCGCGGATATCTGGGAACTCCTCGCGCGCGATATGATGGGCAAGGCCATTCTGTGCCGGCCGAAATCCGGTTCCAAGGGCAAACGCGGGTGTCTGGCCACCAGTGTCATGCTGCTGGATAACGCAAAACTGCGGCACTGGAAGGTCGAGGAACAGTTCAACGATATGTTTTCCTTCAAGCGTGATTACATGAACTGGGTGTGTCTAAAGTATGAAGATCCGGACACCATCGGTTTCTTCGAACCAGAGTGGAATGATTTTGACCATCTTACTGAAAAGACCCGCATGCTGCATACCACCAAGCGCAAGCACCAACCCTGGAAGACCGGCCTTCCCGTGGACTATCGTGCCGCCGATACCTTCCGCCTGTTCCCGCCCAAGCACTGGATACGCCGCGCGCGGCGTGCGCTGTTCGGGGACTATGGTTTTGCCGGTTCCTATAAGCAACACCCTGATATGAACCAGGAGCATTTTTTCTTCGGCCTGTTACAGGAGTGTCTGGACAAGGGGGTTATCAGCGAGACCATGCTGCGCGAGGAAATGGCGAAAAATCATATCCGCCATGACGCATTCGAGGTGCTGCAGCGCACGCCGCCACTGGCAGCGTGACCTCGATAGTGACCCAATGTCCGTTTCAGGATCCTGATGCCTTGGATTGCACCCCAGCCGTGTTGTCCACGGTCTGTTGTTCTGTGGTGTAAGCAAAAAACGGCGACAGGTTTTTGGCGACATAGGCATCGATCTCTGCCACCTGTTTATCGTCGAAATAATCCTTGTAACCCCCCACCTTGGCGCGTCGGACCTTGTAGCTGTTGGGGTTCGAGCGGTCCTTGGGGACCATGCGTCCGCCACTCAGCCAGAAGGTTCTTTTTTCTTCCATTTTCTTCATGTTGTCGTATGCAGAGAACTCAACCGCCGCGCGGATGTGTGCGTCGTTTGCCGGAGCACCCATGAACCCGACCAGTTTTTCGAGTGTCCCGACAGGGTTTTTCTTCAGATCCTCGTAACGTAACAGAAAGAATTCGTCCATGTGTGAGGCTTCCTGTGCCCACAGGTTCAGGAAACCGATGACCCACTTCAGGCCGGTATCGGATTTCATGACAAAATCGAACAGCGAGATGTCTGAATTTTCTTCGGGGTATTTATTGATGGCGCGCTTGCTCGATTTCAGGCGGTACTTCCACTGGAAGAACTGGGACACCGCAACGTCTCTCGGGTCTCTGGCGAGCAGGACTACTTTCTTGTCATAGAAATCGACTTTGGAATCCGTGTGGCCGGTGTAGTTGCCGATGTAGTTGTCGTGGGTGAAGAACATGCGCGGGATGGCATTGTTCATGCTGTGGAAATTACTAAACCCGATCAGAGCAGTTTTGGGAAGACCGTATATCTGCTGGTAGAGGCCTGACAGCATTACACGCAACCAGGTGCGGCCACTTTTACCGAAAGAGACGAAGACGATATCCGCGAGTTGCAGTTTGCGGTATTGTTCCCGGCCGCGCAGTTTGCGTTCCGCCGCGAGCTTGCGCTCTTCCGGGTAAAAAAACATCAATGTTCTGAGGGTCTGGCGGGTGAACTTCTTCCACCCTGTCTGCAGCGCCTGGTTTCCAGAATGGAATAGGTATGACATGGTAAAACCGAGTAAAAGTAGCGCGAGAGACTACGCGTACGTGGCGGTGAATTCAAGTCCTGTTGACGGTTTTCCGCCGCATCGCTGCGGCGAGACCGCGGTGACGTTCACGCTATCAGCGCCCATGGGAGTTTTGCAGCCATTCTGAATAACGGTCTGTGCCTAGCTATCGCATGGTTTTTTTTATGGGCCCAGAAGCATAACTTAAGCTGTTGATTTGATATAAAAAACTTTCATCCGCTTTGCTTGACACTTTTCAGTCAACTGGCCTAGACTGCGCATCTCTTCACGATCGCGTCAGACAAAACAATCTGCCTGGAATCAGGCACGTCGAGGGTGGCATGCTGGAAAATTATCTACCGGTTCTGATCTTTATTGCCATCGGCATTGGAACAGGGTTGGTGATGACCTTGCTGGGCTTTCTACTGGGAACGCGAAAACCGGACAGCGAAAAGCTTTCACCTTACGAATGCGGCTTCGAGGCGTTCGAGGATACGCGCATGCGTTTCGACGTGCGTTACTATTTGGTCGCAATACTTTTCATAATCTTTGATCTGGAAATCGCCTTCCTGTTCCCCTGGGCAGTCGTGCTCGACGAAATCGGCTGGTTCGGATACATCGCCATGATGATATTCCTCGGCATCCTGGTAATAGGCTTCATCTACGAATGGAAGAAGGGAGCGTTAGAGTGGGAGTAGCGGCACGAGCAGGGAGCAGGGGCCCCACGCAGTGGGGATGCGAGCGTCCGCGAGTGACGCTGGGATTGCGATCAGCTGAGGCTGGAGCCTGTTCCGGGTCAATGAGCAATCGGGCACGAGCAGGGAGCAGGGGCCCCACGCAGTGGGGATGCGAGCGTCCGCGAGTGACGCTGGGATTGCGATCAGCTGAGGTTGGAGCCTGTTCCGGGTCAATGAGCAATCGGGCACGAGCAGGGAGCAGGGGCCCCACGCAGTGGGGATGCGAGCGTCCGCGAGTGACGCTGGGATTGCGATCAGCTGAGGTTGGAGCCTGTTCCGGGTCAATGAGCAATCGGGCACGAGCAGGGAGCAGGGGCCCCACGCAGTGGGGATGCGAGCGTCCGCGAGTGACGCTGGGATTGCGTGTCACAGGAGTTTGTCGCTGATGGGTATCGAAGGCGTACTGGAAGAAGGGTTCGTCACCACTTCCGCGGACAAGTTGATCAACTGGGCGCGCACCGGTTCGCTGTGGCCCATGACCTTTGGTCTGGCCTGCTGTGCGGTTGAAATGATGCAGGCCGGCGCCTCGCGTTACGACCTGGACCGGTTTGGCGTGGTATTTCGTCCCAGCCCGCGTCAGTCTGATGTGATGATTGTGGCAGGCACCCTGTGCAACAAAATGGCGCCGGCGCTGCGCAAAGTCTATGACCAGATGTCCGAACCGCGCTGGGTGATTTCCATGGGTTCCTGTGCCAATGGGGGTGGTTATTACCACTATTCCTATTCGGTGGTGCGCGGTTGTGATCGTATTGTCCCTGTGGATATCTATGTGCCGGGTTGCCCGCCAACTGCGGAGGCGCTGTTGTATGGAATATTGCAACTGCAGAACAAAATACACCGTACCAATACCATCGCCCGATAAATAGAGAGTGAAATGCAGCTAAAGGATCTTCTCAGCCGCTTACAGGAACGCTTTGGCGGCATTCTGCTGGACGCCAGGCTGGTCACCAACGAGGTGACGGTTGAAATTGCGCCGCAGGATGTGCTGGACACCTTTACCGCGCTGCGCGATGAGTCCGAATTCAGCTTCGATCAGCTGATCGATGTCTGTGGCGTGGACTACCTGGCCTACGGCAAGGATGAATGGGTGACTGAGGAATCCAGTGCCACCGGTTTCAGTCGCGGTGTCGACGTCAACAGTGCCGCCCGTTTGCCGGTCCTGCACGAAGAACTGTCGCTGGAGACCGCGCAAACCGGGCGTCGTTTTGCAGCTGTGTATCACCTGTTGTCCGTCGCTGCTAATCAGCGCCTGCGTATCAAAGTTTATGCCGCGGACGATCAGTTGCCCATGATTCCGTCGGTGATTGATATCTGGAGCGGCGCCAACTGGTTTGAGCGCGAGGCCTTCGACCTGTACGGCATCCTGTTCGAGGGGCATCCGGATCTTCGCCGGATCCTCACTGACTATGGTTTTATCGGTCATCCATTCCGCAAGGATTTCCCTTTGACGGGTAATGTGGAAGTAAAGTATGACCCGGAAAAGCAGCGCGTCGTGTATCAGCCGGTCAGCATCGAACCGCGTGTGCTGGTACCGCGCGTAATACGTGCTGAAGGCGGTATGAAGGACATTGCCGCAGAAACGGATCAGCCGGAAGAGCAGACGCAAGACTGAATCAATCCTACAATCTACCAGGCGCACAAGATCGCAACGGGCAGGAAGGAAAGCCAGATAACATGAAAGAGATTATCCCAGAAGGTTCCACCTTTGCGCTCTTCTTGACCCGTGTGGTCGATCTTTGCAAGCACAGGGCCAGTCACGGTTAATGACATGCCGGAAATACGTAACTACACATTAAACTTCGGTCCCCAGCACCCAGCGGCGCACGGTGTGCTGCGCATGGTGCTGGAGCTGGATGGCGAAACCGTGCAACGAGCCGATCCGCATATCGGTCTGTTGCATCGTGCCACCGAAAAGCTGGCCGAAAGCAAGCCCTACAATCAGAGCATCGGTTACATGGACCGGCTCGATTATGTCTCCATGATGTGCAACGAACACGGTTACGTCATGGCCATCGAGAAACTGCTGGGTGTCGAGGTGCCGCTTCGTGCCCAGTACATCCGTGTGATGTTCGATGAGATCACCCGTATTCTGAATCACCTGTTGTGGCTGGGAGCTCACGGGCTCGATATCGGCGCGATGACGATATTCCTGTATACCTTCCGTGAGCGCGAAGACCTCATGGATGTCTACGAGGCGGTTTCCGGTGCGCGCCTGCACGCGACGTATTATCGCCCGGGCGGCGTATATCGCGATCTGCCAGAGCGCATGCCGCAATACCAGGTCTCAAAGTGGCATGCGCAGAAAGACGTGGATCGACTGAATACGAACCGTCAGGGTTCCGTGCTGGATTTCATTGAGGATTTCAGCGCACGCTTCCCGGCCTGCGTCGATGAATACGAAACACTGCTGACCGACAACCGTATCTGGAAGCAGCGCACCGTAGGCATTGGTGTGGTAACGCCTGAGCGTGCCAAACAACTCGGTTTGACGGGCCCCATGCTGCGTGGTTCGGGTGTTGCCTGGGATCTGCGCAAGAAGCAGCCCTACGAGGTCTATGACAAGCTGGATTTTGATATCCCGGTTGGCGTAAATGGTGATAGCTATGACCGTTACCTGGTGCGCGTGGAGGAAATGCGTCAGTCCAACCGCATTATCAAACAGTGTGTCGACTGGCTGCGCAAGAATCCCGGGCCGGTGATGGTGGGTGACTACAAGGTGGCACCGCCGGCGCGTGAAGAAATGAAAGCCGACATGGAAGCGCTGATCCATCACTTCAAACTGTTTACCGAAGGTTACTGTGTACCGGAAGGCGAAGTGTATACTGCACTGGAACACCCCAAGGGCGAATTCGGTGTCTACCTGATTTCCGACGGTGCCAATAAGCCGTATCGTGTAAAGATTCGTGCGCCGGGATTTGCGCATATGGCGGCCATGGATGAAATGGCACGCGGCCACATGCTGGCCGATGTGGTGACCATCATCGGCAC
>Ga0316201_10000228_pt1 | contig 28329 bp, 37 predicted proteins | sample CS6wburrow_MG_FD_204516 | JGI IMG/M metagenome (GOLD analysis project Ga0316201, IMG submission 204516) | Coastal sediment microbial communities from Delaware Bay, Delaware, United States - CS-6 worm burrow | ecosystem: Environmental > Aquatic > Marine > Coastal > Sediment | place: USA...
TGGCGACCGCTGCATTTCCTCGGGGGAGACTCAGCGGAGGTGACTAGATGGACGTTCTCTCGTTGACGAAGATGATCGCCATTTCGTTCATGTGGTTCTCGTTATCCACGAATGCCTGGAACGGGAAATCGTGGACGATCTGCTCAGGCCCACCGATCTGCGGTGTGGTGCCACTGTAGTAGATCTTCGGGAACAGGCAGTGCTTCTGAGAATAGACCCAGTGACCCGTGGGTGCTGTGTCTGTTCCCTGACTGTCGATGCGATTCTGGTCTTCAACGCAGCGAACCTCAAAGAAGGCTTCGTCGCCGTCGAGATAAGCGTTGTAGAGGACCACATCATCGAACTCGGTGTTGAACGTACCCTCAACCGTTCTCTGCTGCTCTGGCAGACCAGCACGGTATCTGTCACCAAGCTGGAACTTGTCAGCGAAGAGGTTGTTGTTGAGGGTCCAGCTCGCGGACAGCACCTCTTGGAAAGTGCCGTTGATGTAGATACCAGCCTTGAAGCTGGTGAGCGGGTTGAGAGCTGGCGGCTCGGTGACGCTGGTTCCCCATGTAACCTGCGGCGCAACCGGAAGTGTCGCACTGTGATCGTACTCGATAGAACCAGTACCGGAACCTGGGACACCTGTGAACACACCACTGTAGGCGTTGTAGCCTGTGTAGGTGATGTCATTCTCGGACTCCATCTGCACCGTGCCACCGGAGAAGTTGAAGCCGATGATGTCACCGGTCTGGATGCGCCACTCATCATTGATGGTGTAACCTGTGGCAGCGACAAACTGCACAGACACACCATTGCTGAGCAGCTGAGCAGCACCGGTCATGCTAACGCCAGTTGTCCAGGTCACACCGTCATCGTCTGACCAATCGAACTCGTCAGTAGCACTGGCTTTGATGCGATAGGCAGTCGCTTCGTTACCAGTGAAGGTGCCACTGGCAACCAGATCGTCGAGGCCAGAGCCAACGACCATCACTGGCTGACTGATGTTGCCGCTGTTGGTCAGGGTGAAGTCAGTGAGCGTGAAGGTTGTGTCACCAGCAGTGACATCGGAAACCAGCTCGCCACAAACGTACTCACCCTTACCGATGAAGGAGAACGTGCCTGTGCAGATCTCCTGTGCCGTGAAGGTGTTCTCCGCTGTGTTGACTTTGCAGCCACCGTACACGAAGAACGCCACGTCACGACCGATCTCCCATGTGAGGCCGATAGGAAGATCGCGCGCTGCTTCGATGTAGTGCGTGTAGACAGCATCCCAGAAGTCATCGGTGCCGATGTAGCTCTGGAAGACCCACGCACCCTTATGAAGCGCTTGCCCTGGATCGGCAATGGTGATGTCAGCACCACCTGAGTCCAGCGAAGAGTAGGTAACTGCCTGTGTGGCCAGAAGCCCATCGCTGTCCTTGTAGACAACTGTGAGCCCCCAATCCGTTCCAGGCGTCGCCTCGAACACGGTGTTGTCATCCACAGTCAGCGTCAGACCGGACGTGTAATCCGATGCGATCTGAGTGCGAACACCACCGTCCACCTTCTGCATGGTGACATGATCACCAAGCGCATGTTTGTACAGAGTTTCGTATCCCTGCGTGTTCTGCTCGAAAGCGAGATCACCCGAGATGTTGCTCACACCCTGGGCACGCTTCGAGATACCACGGCTGGGATCGATTTCCTCTGAAACGAGACTTGCGATCTCGTTGTTGAACGTTTCAGAAACGAAACCTACTCTGCGAGTAGGTGCAACTGGCTCGCCCCAAGCGACCTCTTCCCCATAGGAAGTTTGGCCACGGGCACCAATTGCAATTCGACCGAGAGTACCCATGGATTACTCCTTTACGTCACGCCTCTCCTGGTTTGGTCTAAGGTTTGGACTCCAAGGCGTATGAGTCCACCTTCGTAAAGCTTGTCGCCTCGCGATCTGTACATGATTTCGCCGCCTCTTATCAACGCACCTTTCGAACTAAGCCCGTTTAAGTCCGAATTGCGTCTCAAGATTCTAGCGATATCCCAGAGCGCATCTCTTATCTCGTGTTTTCTTATCTTATTTTTTGCTTCTGCGTGATAATAGAACACATTAATCTCAATTTCATACTCGACCGTTTGTGGATACCTTTGTCCCATAGTGGTAGGACCTTCGCTCCAGTCAGAAAAAGAAACTGCAATTGCTGGAGGCTTAGGAATCAAAATAACATCTTCATCAAACACTTCAGTATTTCTTCTTATGTGTTTCAAGTTTTGTTCTGGATCGTCTTTCAATTCTCTTCTGAGAACTTCAACAACATTGTCTACAACATCTCTGAACATATTATCGCTCAAGATAATGTGTTCGTTTGGTCTAACTTGAGGATTTGTGAGGCCCATTTTATATTATCCTTTTTTGCCGAACAGCTCTTCGGAGAGATTGCCTGTTTCACGAATCAACATCTCGAATATTTCATTCTGTTGCCAAACAAACAGTCTAAAAATACCAACTCTATCGTTTGTTCTTTCCATCAATGCAGCATCAACCAAGTTAGGATAAAGTTCGTTCAATCCAGAAATGTCAACTTCAACTTCTGCGCGAACCCTTTGATCGTCGCCTTCAACTCTTCCTTGGTTTCCTTTCAGTCCACCAACAATTGTGTCATGCATTGTTCCGGTAGCAATCCAGTTGTCGTCATACATAACAGGAAGCCAAGCATCGCCTCTTCTTTGAGTGGTATATCCTCTTTGTAAATACCCAGCTTCGCGCAATATCCTTGGATACATATTTACAGGATGTGTCATCAAAGTTCTTTTTGTTTCTCTCCATCTCCTGCTTGTTGGAATATGACTAATGAAATCCATATTTCTTTGAAGATGCTCAATCAATTTCTTTCTAATCTTTGGCCAACTAAAATCTTTGAACCCTTGCGCTCCTATACTGTCTTCCAGTGTGCCGAACGCAGCTTCAGCAAACTTCAGCTCCTTAATAAATTGCTTTGCATTTGTAGTAATCTTGAACATCAATAGTATCCTGTATCATCCTCTGTATCGATAGTTCTTGTTCCGTACACAGCATCGTAGCCTGGGAACAACAAATCCCAATCAAGCAATCCATCGTAACTTTGGTTTGATCTGCTAAAGAATATATCAATGTCTGGTCTTCTCAAACCTTTACCAACACCAACAACACCCTTACCATCGAACAGAGAGTCCTCTGTAATCCAACGAGGTGCTGTTTGAATTGCAGCTCCAGACTCAGGATCGAAGTATTCGGTGTACTTCTTGATGTATCCGCTGAGATATCTCATCGCCTGCTTTGCCCAGCTCGAAAGATCGTTGTCTCTCTGTAGCAATGCAGTCGTGATGTCGTTTATGTTGTTTGGCAAACCTGTAATGGCTTGCTCATTATATATAGTAGTGTAAATGAAGAATGCGGCAAAACGACAAGTAGCAGCTGACACTGCTTTTGGAACCGTCGATCTTGTAAATCTTAATCCATCCTCCATTGCTTCTGTGTATCCAATGTTTTCCTCGAGAATAACATCAACAAGAATCTCTGCATCTCTGACAAATTGAATTGCATCAAAAATCGACATATGACTGTCTGTATCCCACTGAATTGTGTCGTCCACAACAGGAGTACCAGACCAATCAGAGTTATTAATTCTGATTGAGTTGTCATCTGCGATAAAGTCGGTGTTGATATCACCCGTTCCTATTTCTCTCTTTTCATAGGAAGATTCTTCACCAATCTCGAGCTTGAATTCAGTAACACTTGTGAATGTTAATGTGTAAGGGTAGGTCCCAGAATAATCAGGACTGATTGACAGAGCAGCTAGCTTGATGTCACCTGAGTTATTGCTATCAGCTCTCAGATTCTTGTAGCTATCAGAGAAACGAATCGTTCCTTCGTAGTTTTGTGAGCGCAGCAGTCTACGCACGTCTTCGAATTTACAGTACGTTACATTAGGAGTGTATGCTTGAATTGGTTGAGAGAAGACACTCTCTGTTCCATCTGTTTGGATATACTTCCACTTGTACCAGTGATATTCTGAACCGTCCTCATCGCCATATTCATAATACGATTCGTTTTCACAGAGTTCAATACGTGAGTTTGAATCTGTGATTTTGACATACGTGCCCCACTTGGTCTCTGCACGGTAGACATCAATGTAGTCAAAATCACAAGCAGTAGTGCTTATGTCTTCAACATGAATTGGAACATTAACTAATGACATTCGGAACCTCCGCTGGATTCCATCCGGCGTCTAACTTCTTCTGAACAGCATCATAACCGACTTGATAGATTTCCTCAATTTTCTTCTGTGTGATGTTCATAAAGTCCATTGAGTTCCATGGAACATGGATATTGACTGTTCTAGAAAACACATCTGCGTCTTCAATGTGCTTTCTTTCAATCTCTGCCATCATTGAACCAAGAACAGCAATAGATGCTTCAAAAGCATTCTTTGGTTTTTCTGGCTTTGATTCTACAGAAGAAAGCAGTCTAAAACCAATAGCTTTTTCACCAACTAGATCGATTGGATAGTTATTAACAACACCACCATCAGTAAAGAGAGTGCCATCAAAAGGAACAACATCGAAGAGAAACGGGACACTTGCTGACATCCTCACTGCTTTGGGGACACTCATGGTTGGAGTGTTGTCTGGGTTGAAGACTCTGGCTTCTTTCTTTGCCAAATCTGTAGCAACCACATAGAGAGGAATCAAACATTGACAGAATTTCTTTGGTGCGTATTTCTTCAATGCTTTTTCAAGTCCTTTCAATGAATACAATCCCCAATGATCTTTGCAGAACATTCGCCAGTTAAAGGACATCACCTTCTTTGGAAGGATCTCGAGCGCGATACCCAGGCAGTCCTTTGGCTTCATGCCATTCGCCACAGGGCTGAAGGCAACTGCACCAGCTGAAGTGCCCCACAGCTCAGATGGATAGATACCATGATCATTCAAGCACTGAAGAGCACCCCAATGAGCATAGAGCGTTGCACCACCACCAGCACCAACAATAGGAAGTTCCATCACGCTTTCGCTTTCTTTACACCATTTAGGCTTAACGCCACACCATTGACTTCATCTTTTATTGTCATAATTCTTTGTGTGTGTTGAGTTGCAAATTGAATCACTTCAGCTGGATCTTCTTCACCACGTTCTACTCTTTGTGTCCAAAGAAGCGCTTCAACAACTCCACGATCTACCTTACCTAATTGAATCAATGCTTCTCCCAACAAAAAATCTGTGTTCTCATCTTGAAATTCTAATGCAGCACGTAAATCATCTACATCTATAATTCCTGCTTTCAATAACAGATTGCCTAATGAATGTTTGTCTTCTTTTGCCTTATTTCTATTTCTTTTACTGTTCTTTCTAGAAAATAAAAAATCAAACATCTTGTTCTCCTATTCACTATCTTTATCTGTTTCAGTGTTGCTTTCTAAAAGTTTTATCTCAGGTTTTCCTATCAATTTAAGCAACGATTCTTTCATGACACATATTCTTTGAAATTCAGTCTTCAGCTCTTCAAGTTTATGTTTAACTCCTGATAATGCTTCCTTCAAAGATGTCAGTGTCATTTCTGTTTTAACATTATTCTCTACTTGTGCTACTGCCAATCCTGTTCCTTCTTTTCTAAGTATCCTATTCTCTCTTCGTTCAAAAAACCAAAGCATTAAAAAAACTGCTGAAACTGCGTAAGGACCACCATCACGCAATATTCCAACAAGTTCTTTCAAGACTCCTATAAATGTTTGGTTCATTATTCATCCCAATCTCGCTATATGGGAAGCGTCACTTATCTTTCTTCTCGCTTGTCAACTCATTACGCTTTTTTTGTATTAGCTTTGTCACCTCACGGCTACCAATTTTTTCATAAAGCTTCACCAGATTACCCGGTTTCACTTCTTTTCCGTTAACCATGATCTTCTTAGTCATTGTCTACACCTCATACCATTTATAACGTACAGCCATATCTACATCTACACTACCAATAGACACATATGAAGCACGTAAATAGAGACCAGGAAATACATCTCCTTTGGATGTAACTTCAATATCTCCTTCATTGCGACCTTCATGCATATACTCAGTTTTAACGTATTTTTCTAACACAAGAACATCAACACCAACTGTTAAACCATAGAGAGCAAATAAACCAAGAACATCGTCTTTATCTACGATACTAAATTCAGCATAGTCACCCTTCTCTGCATTCTCACACCAATATGTTCCACCCTGTACGTAGATTTGAGTTGTAACAAGAATATCAAAGAAGCTTTGCGCGCCAGCTGTAGCTAACCATTTATTTCCTTCAAAGTGCCCCTTAGCTCCCGCTGTGTCCATGTACGTCGGGGCCACGATCATTCGTCCTTCAGAACTCAACGGTTGAATAACTTCATAATTTTTGAAATTAGTCTCAAAATCAGTAGCATCTGAACTACCTTTGTTAATTCCACAAATTCTACATACAGGACCATCGATAGCTATGATATTGTACGCTTCACCCTCATCGACCCAGACGTAGCGCAGGATGGCGTAGGTGCCGTCGAGCCACTTCTTGAACTCAACCCAGCCCTCGTCACTGTGGTCGATCTCGACCTGACTACGTATTTGGACTTTGGGCATTACGACTCCACCAACTGAACCAAGATATCGAAGTTGCGCTGCTTGCTCACGACTCCACCGTTGTACTCGATGACAAGCTCGGTCCCGGCCGGGAATGTTAGAGCACCTGGGCCGAACAACGTCTCGGTCTGTGCCGACGTGCTCTGGTCTTGGTGGTAGGCGAGCTGGATGAAGCCCATGAGCTTGATAGCGCCAGATGACGACGTGGGACTCGTGCTCATGGCCTGCACCGACCTGACGCCGAGGTCCCCGGCCTGGAGCGTCAGCAGAACGCGCGTGCCCACGGCAGAGTTCTTGGTGAACGACATCGTGCCCGTGCGCCCACTCACGCCTAGTTCGTTGGTGTAGGTGACGGTGATATCGACATCGGACGCAGAACCGATCTGCTGTGTGACCTCGGCCGAGACGATGGTTGTGAACTGCGGTTCGAGGTACGAATCGCCGCCCGTGAAGACGTTGGTGATGATGTCGAGCGTGCCCAGCGTGATGACGGAGGCAAAACGAGATGTCGCCACCTCTGACTGGTAGCTGACGAACTTGAGGATGTAGCCATGATAGCCTGGCGGCACGGTGTACGACTGCACCCGTTTGTAGCTTCCGGCGACCGTGGCCCCGTCGCTCTTGCTGTAGTTGAGGTTGATGATCTTGGGCAGCGACAACTCACCATTGGGATTGCCGAACTGGATGGTGACGGGCAGACCGTCCTTGATGCCCTCGACAGCGAGACCGGAGCCGATGGATTCCGTGGCCACCTGGACTCTGTTGAAGTTGGCGAAGTAGATCGTGTCCACGGCCAGTGTCGTCGATGACGCCGGGATGCCGTCGTTCTGGATGTCTAGGTGCAGATCCATGTACGCATAGGGACCGGGGATGTGCAGAGTGTGCCGGGCCACGCGCACGCTGTTGATGAACAGATGCACGGCACCCGCCAGCACCTCCAGACGATAGATGTTGTCTTCGTCCGTAGTCGCGCCAGCGGGCATCTTGACCTGCGTATCCTCCACATCGTCGCCTGAGAACGATGTCCGCAGGGTGACCAACGAATCGTCGGTGCCGTCGAATATGATCAGGGCCTCGGAATCGGGGCTCGTTTCCGAATCGCTGAAGCCGACGTGACCGATCTGGTTGGCTATGCGCTGACTGATACTGCCCTTGAACTCCAACACGAACGGCAGGTAGTCGCCAAGACGGCGCGCTCCGACCTCGGCATCCTCTGTCGTACCCGACGCCACCAGGATCTCGGAGCCCGTCTGCGTGATGGCGCAGCCCGTGTCAATCTGGTAGGCCCACAACGAGCGGTTGCCGTCGCCGTCGCCCGTCGTGCCCTCGTAGGGCTCATCGAGCAGCAGGTACTTGTCGCTGAGCACCTCGCCAATGAGCGCCCATGCCGTGTGCCCATCGGCGTCGCGTTTGATGTAGTCGTCGGCACTCAGCTCCCCAAAGAAGGCAGTGCCGACGCCGGTTACCACGCGCGAGCCGTTGGTGAAGAAGACGCTGCCCGTCAGCGTCGAGTAGATCGCGCTGCCGGGAAAGTCGTCTCGGAAACTAGCCTCATCGGTGAGTACGTGCGAGCGCGTGCTGAGATTGCGCCCGGCGTCGAGCAGGAGAGCGCGGTCGGCCTCACGGTCTACGTGATTGTAGGGAGCCGGGGCATAGCCGTCCGTGGACGACGACAGTCGCAACTTGCCCTGGGGCGTCAAGGCTCGTGGCAGCGCCTCGGCAATAGGGCACAGACCCGTCTGCAACCGTAGGTAGGTCGTGGCCGCGCCGCCGATGTTCGTGACCACGACGCGGAAGTAGCTGGCAGTGGCCTGGAACGTGCGACTATCTCCCTCGGCGGTGAAAAAGTCCGCGCCATCGTGGATGTCCCAATTCACGCCGTCGGGAGACTGCTGCACATCGACATGACACGGTTGGTCGGAAATGAAGCTGACCCTGATAGCAGAGATGCCCAGCGTCGGCTCGGCCTGACCCGTGAACGCGGCACCAGCCGCCAAGTTGTCTGTGCTGTTATTGTAGAACGACGGCTGCACGTCCTGGATGACAGCAGCGCGGGAGATCGACGAACCAGCAGAGCCACGAGCCACGACACTGGCTGTGCCACTGGTCCAGACCGAAGAGCGAGCACGACAGTATTTGAAGCCCACGCAAATGGTGCGGAAGATGCCGTTCTGCGTCGTCTGCGTGGCAACAGCCCTGTCTCCTGGCACCAGATAACCTGCGAGCGTGAACCAGTTGACGCCGTCGATGGACGCCTCACCGACTATCGTTCCCTCCCACGTCCCCGTGATCTGAAACGAGGCGACACCGCAGCCCTCGCAATCCAGTGCCACGGTCTCGTTGAGGGCGGTGATATCACCGCTAACCACACGATCTTGAAGTTGGGCCGGTTGGATTGTGTCGCCCGTGGGATCGACGCGCCACGGCTTGTCAGACAGCCCCTTCTCTTCGTAGCCACCAACACCATCGCTACCGTAGATGACTCTGGCTTTGCTCTCGTCACTCATGAGAACACTCGAACTCTACCAGTCTCAAAGACTCCAGAGTAAGAGATTGTATCAGTCATAGTTTCAAGCACCGTTGTTCCATCAGTATCATACAGATTCCACTCGATAGACGTTGCGTTAATACCTGTATAGGTAATAAGTTTTTCTAAAAATAACGTATCATCTTCTCTAAACCACTCAACCTTACTAGGAAATATTGGATTTGATGCTGTTATTGTTTTATAAGTTCCATTAACAAATCCTGGGCCTGGTCCCTCATCTATATAATGTATTAATTGTGGAATTGTTCTATGTGAAGATACTGTTACTCCACCTGTACCAGCAAGTAATTCAGTTAACGTATATCCTTTATCATCAGTACCAGGATTTGTTACATCTCTAAAACGCATATCTCCATTATCTGACCAAATTGCTAACGCCTTATTTCTTCTTCCAACCTCAACTACAAACAATGCTCCTGCTTCAATTCCATCTTCTAATGGTTCGATGGGCAGAGGAAAAGGAATAAGTGGACCGGGTTTCCCGCCTAAATTTGGCCATTCTTGTTTGATGACCTGGACTACTTCGTAGTTATCGGGAGTTTCCGGCACTCACCTACTCCTTTTCCCCTGCCAAAACCTTAGTATCCGCGACGACCGTAGTCAGCTATGGACACGAAAAGATCATCTGCGTTCTTTGCCCATCCTGCACGGATAAGAGCATTGTTTGTTGATGGTATGGTAGCTGTAACTCCACCACCAACTGCCAACCAATAAATATCACCAGGAGTAGCCGAAGTAAGAATACTAAGGCATGGTCCTCTACTGACGATTGTTGCTGGATTGCCGGTTGTAGCTGTATCTTCAGAGACGCCGAAGATCTGAGCCTTTGTTGGCCACTGAGCTTGTGCTGCGTCTCCCTTGGCAACCTGATTCGCTGTTGTGCTCCAGTAGACTGGATCACCAGCAGAGATGTTCTCACTCACAACATAGTCATCGGCAATGCGATCACCATCTGCCGACGCACCAACCAATTGACCAGAGCCATTGATTGTGATGGTCACGCCATCAACATTGACTTTCAAACCATTCGCATCTGCTGTGAGACCACTTGTTGTAGCCCCATATTTTACACCAAGCTCATTGGTGACGATTGCCAGTGTCGGATTGGATGCTTGGAGGTTGACTTCCAAGCCACCGTTGGAACCATCGAATACGATAGCCCCATCAGTCTCGAGCTTAACGGCAACACCGCTCGCGCCAACTTCAACACCAGCAGAACCATTCGGCAGCACCGAAAGAACTTTCGCTGGTGATGTTCCCGTCAGTTGGAGACCAGGAGTTGTGGCGAGAAGAAGTGTGATGGCATCTGCATCGATCTGAATACCATCTTTGACATTGGCATCGAGTTGGTTGAAAGTTTTTGTGAGACCTGCGCCAGCAACGATCTGCCCAGGACCGTTGAACATGACCCACTCACCTGGAGTGGCATCCCAAACGTATCCAAGGTTTTCGTAGACGCTGTTTTCACCAGCAACGGTGCGCCCCTCACCATCTGACGGTGGAGTAAACGCCCATGTGTTAGTGGTAGCGTTGTAGACCGCAACTTCGTTCTCTTGACCAGCAAAAGAACCAGCTGCGCTAGCTTCAACGATAATGACGTAGGTGCCATCCGGTGGCTCACCACCAGAATTCGCAAGAATGAGATTCCACGAAGAACCATCCCATTCAACGATGTCACCGATGGCGAATGTTGACCAGTCACCACCTGTACCAGCGACGACGTAGGCTTTACCTTTGTCGTTTCCAGTGAGTGTCGGCGCAGTAGCCAACGCATCGTTGACCATGCGAAGGACTTGAACTTGATGTTTCCAGGCAACACCAGCTGCTACACTATCAAGCTGGTTCTTGTTGACTGCATCTGTACCAGCAGAACCGGGTGCCAAACCTGTGATAGAATTGGCATTCATAGTCAAATTACTGGTCAGATTCAAACCATCAAGGTCTGCGCCTGACTGACCGTATGCCAACGCATCTTCATCTGCTGTAGCAGAAGCCAAACCAGTGATCTTGTTTGGTGTACCACCACCAGTGCTGTCCATGGCGACAGCACCGTTCATGGTGAGACCCTTGAGCGTGATGCTGTCTGCGGTTGGATCTACGCCTTGAAGGGTGGCGTAGTTACCGCTGAGAAGATGATAAACTGGAACGACTTCTGCCATTTTCTATCTCCTTGGAGTCTACGGAACTTCCCGTATCACTCCCGTTTCTGTATCAATGCTGATCTTCACGTCTGGTCTCAAGCGGTATTTTTCTGTCAAACCTTTGTTGAATGCTTCATATTCTTTCTGATATTTATCCGCATCTTCTTGTTGTTGATTTCTAATACTCATCAATTGGTTCACTTTGTTTTGATGTTGTGCATCTTCAAGTTTCATAGCCATAGTAGTATTGCTCACGAGCAGCATTCTCTTTGTCATCTCAGCATCAAAGAGCTTAAACTGTTGAAGCTCTTCTTCAGTGAGATGCGGAAGATTCACCGCTTCATTCTTCTTATCTTCTTTTTTATCTGTCTCTCCATTATCCTTCATTTTGGTCACGTTGTCAGGTTGCTTCATTGCGTCTTCCTTGTTCATCTTTTTCTCCTGTTATCTTATACGTTGGCACATAGTCATATCTATGTGCAGTAAAAGCGTGTCAGGATTAGATGCAACACCTAATACCTGCACGTAGTAAGGCGCAATCAACGGATCAGGCAATGCTGGTGGATGCACAGGCTGTCCACTCGAGCCCACAACCACCATTCCTCCTGATGTGAAACCACTGAAGCCACTCACCTCTCCAATCTTTTTTATCTTACATTCAGTTGTTGTTATCTTCTCAGTTATGATTGCAATCGCAGGCATCTTTGTAAGATCAAAAATGTCACACTTTCGAACAACTGGTTTTTCTGTAACCTTGTCATCATATATATAAACACAATCACCAACCACTTCTAACGCAGAACAAAATGCATCTTCTGGAAGTGCTTCTGGGTTAACATGAATTACCGATGCTTGAGCTACAATTTCTAAATCAACATCACCTTGAAGAACTTCAACAAGTTGTTCTGAAGTTGCTATCTCAACTTCAACTCCATCTCGAACAATATCTAAATCTACTTCTGTTTGTTCAATATCAACCTGTGGAGTAACTTGCTCAATATCTAAGTCTAATTGTTCAGAACCAATCTCTGGTTCCACAAGAACAACTTCGTGTTCGCCCTTCGTGATTTCAACTCTAACGACAGATCTATCAATGTTGATTTGATTGTCACCAGCAACGAGTTCAGAAGTTGAACTCCCTCTGACAACCTCAACTTGATTGCCGCCTTTGACGACCTCAACTGTCATGGAACAATCCTTGACTTCACGTTGAATTTCACAAAGTCATAAGTAATCTGATTACCAGAAGCATCCCAGATAACAATTTCAGTGAGTGGCTTTCCAACTTCATTGAGTTCGCTAGCTCCAATCGTAAATTCAAAAATGAATTCTCCTTCGGCAGCATCAACAATGGTGCCTGTTACGCTTTGTGGAGTTGAATATCCAATGTCCAATCTAAAACTGTATCCAGCAATATTGATAGGTGTTCTTTCACCTGTGTCTGGATCTACCTCTTTGTATGTGCAGGCAATGGCAGGCTGTGTGTCATTAACCTTGTACTCGAGTTCTGTTTGTGAACTACATGTCATCACAGCCTCCGATTTTCACACCAGATATTACCGAAGTGAAATATCCACTGTGATGAGATCACCAGCGGCACCGTAGCCAGCCCTGATGGTCCACTGATCACCAGATGTGTGTCCGGTGGTTGCAGTAAACGTGATGCTCACACCATCATCGAGCAGTTGCGCTGCACCTGTGATAGCAACTGTGCTTGCCACCCAAGTAGAACCACCATCTTTTGACCAACGGAAGGTATCTGGACTTGTGCCGTCGATCTCCACGAGGTATTCCACTGCTTCAGAGCCAGTGAATGTTCCACTTGATGTTGCATCGTCAACACCAACACCACTGAATACAGCACTCTCAACAGCTGCACTCAGCGCACTGAAGATGAGTTCTGTGTACTCAGCATTCAAGTCGATTGCGAACTTGAATTTTTTGTCAGCTGTAACAGCTTTTTCATAGATGAGATCTTCCAGCGCAAAAACTGGAAGAGCAGACTCATCTTTTACTTGCTCGATGAAATCACTCGATTCATGACGAACAGTGATTTTGTCAACAACACTTCTTGTGAAATCAACAAAAACATCTGCGCGTCGGAATCCAGCTGTTCTGATGTTTCCAGAGCTTCTATCTTCTGTAAGCGCAAGCCCATCGATCTGTGCATCGTAGATTTGCGCTCTATCTTTGAGTTCTCCGAGATCTCTCTGTGCCATTTTCTTTCCCCTTAGTTGATAGTGTTAGACACCAGCAACGAAGACGTGTACATAATTCCACCACCAACTAACGTACCCAATAAAAAGATTCCTACATCAACATACGCTTCAACACGTTCATCATCATTCATTGCTGCCATTTGTATGGATAGATTTTCAAAGTTATCCTTCCATTTCTTTGTGATATCTTCTTGTACTTTAAATTTCTCGTCTTTGATTTTCAGAAGTTCTTCTTGTGCATCTATCTTCGATTGTTGTTTAGCAATTGTTCTTTTCAATGAAGGAACTTCAACATCAATAATTTTCAACATCTCACGAGCCTTTTCAGGCTCAAAACAATACATCTCTCTGCCATCGGCAGCCTTACACTTCTCAGCTGCAATAGCACCAGTGCTAAAAGCCAAGCTCATTAAAACGAGCAAGAATCTCATCATCTGTCATCCCTTCGATCTTCATCTTCCCTGCTTCAATTTTCTTCTTCTCTTCAACAATTTCTTTTTCAATCTCTCTGATATCTTTTATCTTAATTGTTTCTTTAGTTTCCAACACTGCCTTCTTCGTTTGCAGGTGGCTTACCTCATTTTTGGCATTGGCCACCTGCAAACGAAGAAGCAAATCGGTTATCTTGAACCCGCGCATCTTAAACCAGAACGCGAGTGCTGTTATAACAAGCACAAGAAAGAGCAGTAATAGAAGTAGTATCTTTACTGCGTTGGTCTTGAACCAACTCTTGATCAATTTCCAACTCATTTGCTAATTCCATTCTCCCCAAGCTTTCCCTTGAGGAGATCGCCGCTGTTCTTCCAAACAGCTTTCCACACCTGACCACTGATACCACCAATAGCAAGGCCGAAAACAATTTTCGTACCTAAGTTGGCAGCATCAATGACACCAGGAATGAAAGCAGCTCCCATACCCAAAAGCATAGGAGCATAAGGAAGAAGAATCTCAACTGGAAGCTTCTTCAAAAGCTTCAGTTTTTGAAGAGTGGCTTTGACTGCACCAAGCAGAACTTGGATTGCAATCACCAACACCAAGTTATTCAGTGTCATCAAATCATCAAGCGAAACGAGTTTTGCTGCTTCTTCCATCACTTCCTCCTTCTCTAGAAATTCACGATCATCGAAGTGATGTCCTGTTGTGCGTCCAGAATGCTTTTAGCATTCACGTTGAACGACTCAGGATTGTTGTCATTGTAAAATTCCAATCGCGCTCTAGCCACTGCATTGTCAAAGCAGAATGTAAGAATCTTCTTGCTCTGATTCCCAGCGACACGAATAGAGCGTCGCTCGAGACCACGAACCGGATAGCCCCTGGCCTTGAGGAAGATTGCAATCTTCTTCTCTTGAGTTCGAAAAAGAAACTCAGGATCGTTCTTTGCCTTCTCATGTAGATCGGGCTCGATCCCATCAAGCCAGTATTCGGCTTTCGTCACTTCTTCATCTTTTATACTTCTACTCATCTCATGCCCCTATCCGGTTCGAAGGTGATCATCTTCTACTGCGGTGGGCGTGGTGTTCGCTTCGGCTCTTTCTTCTTCTCTTCGGGCTCGGGCTCGGGATCAGGAGTGGGCTCAGGTCTGACGACCTCTGCATCTGCGCCCTTCCGAAGCTCCTTCTGACGACTCTCAAACGCTTCGCGCAGATCTTCCACGCTGCCACCTTTGTTGAGAGTCAGAGTCTCGAAGCGTTTGCCAGTAGCTTTGTCTCTGAAAGTGTCCACTGGTGGCTCGAGAGCTTGGACCATGCGCTCCAGAATTTCATCGCCACTGAACTTCTGTGCCTTACGACAGATCTTGACGTTGCCGCCAACCATCTTGGTCGTTTTTGTTCTTGTTTTGCAGTGCCATCCATCGAGATGACACTCGATTTCGAAACTGCTAAGCTTTTTTGCCATCACTTTTCTCCTGCTGTTTCCGTTGTTTTTTATCTTATGAAAAATCTCAAAAGGTGGGGCACAGTTTCCCGTGCCCCTACCTTATGAGATCTTCCTCACGCTATCCGCCTACCTAGTAGACAGTTGCGATCAGGTTGCAGGTCGGATGGTACAGAACGGGGAGCCCAGAGATACCGGCGATCACCGACACCTTTGGAGGATCACCGTCATCATCCACGATGACCTTCCCGAACGGACCAGGCTGCGCGTTCATGATGCCACCGTTGTAGGGGCTTGGAGTGGAGACGTACTCTGCGAATTCCGTCCCACCTGTGGTCCCAGGAGGCACCGCACCCATGAGCAACGCGAAGTTGTCAGGGATGAAACGCTTCTTGATGCGAACGGTGGACCCTGCCGGGAAGGTCACGGTTCCACCGATGGCAGCGTGCGCGAAGGAAAGACCGGTCGGTGTGACCGCAACCTTCACTTTGCCGCCAGGCAGACGGGAACCGCTCTTGTGGATGAGCGTCACCTCGTCGCCTGCATCGACGCCAGGATTCTCACTGACGACGAAGCTGGTGCTGATCGGTGTGACAGGGGTCTCCAGCTTCATCTTGAAGTAGTAGCCCTTGTCGTAGACCTTGTACTCATAGCCAGCGAAGGTCTTCATCATCTCGTTGAGGCGCGCAGTGTTCATCTCGGCTTTGCCGGTGCCGGTGTAGTGCGCCTCCGCGAGTTCACGGATCTTCTCGTTCTGAAGCAGAAGCTTCTCGACGGCACGAGTGAAGAGCATGTACTCAGGGTCGATTCCCTCGTCCCTGAACAGGTACGCCCACTCGATGATGTCGTCTATCGGGTCAGAGTTTGCCAAGTCGTCCCAGGTGTCAGTACCCGTGAGAGTTGGCTTGAAGTCAGCAGGAATGCCGTAGTCCACCGAGAACTGCACGTCGGTCTGATCGATGTCCAGCGTACCGAACACCATCTGCCATTTGCACCACTCGATCCTTGTCTCGAGGCGCATACGGAGACCGCCGACAACCTCGGCCACACGATCCTCGGCTTTCGCCAGATCAGAAGCAGTACCGATCTTGCGGATCACCTTGAGATCGCGCTCGCTCAGCACTGTCTTCTCTCTGAAGTGCGCCGGGGTGAACTTGAACTGGCTCTGCCCACGGAACTCGACCAGGGGCGACTCCGCTCCCTGTGCGACTGCCTGGGTCATGCCGCCGATGTTGTCACGAACATCGACGATCACTTCGTCAGTTTCCTGAGTGACCATCGGAACGATAGTCGTCAGATAATACTGACTGTCGTCTGGAATGATCTCATCCAGCAGCTTGGAGATGTGTGCTGGCTGGAGGAGTTCGTGATTTCTCAGATCGTCCATTTTCTGTTACTCCTTTTCAACAGGCTTTCCTTCAGAATCAGTAGGTCTCCTCCAGACACCTACTCGTTCTTGATGATGATGCGCTGTGCCTTGGCACGCTCAGTTGCATCGAAGTGGGTCAGAACGTAGCCGCTGTCATCCACCAGCTTGTCGGGCTTGAAGACGCCAGCGAGGTAGACCTTCGCCACGAGGTTTTCGCCAGCGCTGATATCCAGCGGCACAGCGAGAACCACCGCTTCCGCACCAGCGAGCGCTATCTTGGCAGCAGCATCGAACTGCGTGTAGCGATTGCTCACAGTCGGGTCGGGCCACAGGACCAGACCACGACGGAGATCAGTTGTGACATCGTGCTGCGTATCACGGCAGCTCGCGTCGATGGTCACAGACTGCTCGACGAGGTTTTCTTTGGAAGCAAGGATCTCCTCGCTGAGACCCGTGCCGTCAAAGCCATGGTATCCGTACACGTCACTCATCTCGTTCCTCCGGGTTTCTTCTCTTTTTCTTCACAGAAGAACAGAAGAATGTTCAGTAAGCCAGGTCTCCTACCTACTGAACGTCGTCTGCGCTTTTCACCTTGTAGCCAGCCCTAGAGAGAGCACGAGCACGACGCTTGGGATCGTCGATGTTGACCGGCTCTTCTTTATCCGAGAGCTTGACTTCTGCCTTGGTTGTGACAACAGGGGCGTCATCATTCTCACCCTTCAGGTTCTCGCTCAGCTTGACGCGACGCTCCTTCGGGATGGTCTCCAAGATATCTTTGAACATCTTCTCGATGTTCGCTTCCACTTCCTTCTTCTCTTCGCCTTCACCCTCGCTGAACTTCATCGTGAAGCTGCCCACGTCTGCAAACATGTAGCGCTTGACGACTTCGATAGTCGCAGGAAGGTGATCCTCTTTCTCAAGGGTCTCACAGAAGAGACGAATCTGTGCCTGACGACGCTCTTCGTCTGCGACAGCCCAACGAGATTCCATCTCATCGAACTTCTTCTTCTGCTCCTCGAGAGCCTTGTTCTGCTCGTCGATCTTCTTCTGCTGCTCTTCGAACTTCTTGGCCTGATCGTCAGCGAATGCCTTCGCCTCATCATCAGCCTTCTGCTGAGCAACCTTGATGGTTGTGATCTGCTCGGTGTATGCCTTGGCGAGTTCGGAGTCCTTGTCGTCCAAGGCGTCGAGCTTCGTCTGGACATCTTTGATCATCTGCTCAAAGTCCATGTTGCCGACTCCTTCTTCTTTTGTTTCTGGTTCTGGTGTTGCTGCTGGTGCAGCATCAAGGGACTTCAACACCTCATTGGCATGAGCCAAAAGGTGCGCCTTCGCCTTGGCGATTTCAGCAGGGGTAAACCCCTTGATCTGATTCCACTGCGCCAAAGCCTTCCTGAGAGCCCTGATATCTACAGAGCTGTCCTCTGCATGAGACTTGACATCAGGTTTGTGGTGAGACAACGCACGCTTCACCACATTCCCTGCCTTGTCTTTATTCATCAGGGCAAATGATGCATCAGGAAGCGTACTTTCAGGCGGTCGAGATGTTGTCTCGGCTAGATCTATTTTCTTTTCTTTTATAGCTGTGTCCAGTCTGGTAACGATTTTTTCAATTTCCTCTTCGCTCACCTCCTCGTCACCAACAACTTCAGTGAAAGTTTTGACCGGGGCACCATTCGTGACGGGCTTAGCACTCCTGAAACCCAAGCCATCTTCACTGAGCTGCACTGCCAACATGCCCGAGATGTAGGGGCGATTGGTGACGCCACCCCCCATCAATGTGGGACCGTACTCTTTGAGTTTATCTGTGTTGCCGTCGTTGACTTCTTGCTCTTTGTAGTTGTCGTGAACCTCGGATGAGAAATACTTGAACCGCTTCTGGCGGATCATCTTCTCTCCATCCTCGGTGAACTCAACTTCGGCTTTCAGCACCCAACGACGTTTGCCATCGAAGAATTTTCTCAGGCTCATGCTCAGTTTAGTCACCCATGCGACTGCACCGAACCATGGCATGTGTTGAGCGTCAAAGGAGATGTCGCGATGAATGATATTGTTTGCAAAGTTTTGAATACAGCTTGTAAAATATTTCTTATCAAAAACAATAGTTCCGTACCATGGATGCGCCCAAGTTCCAGAACGAAGAAGTTCCAATTGGGAAATTGCAGCTTTGTATTCGTCACTATCTTCGTCTTCTGCTTCGTCGTCTTCGTTTTTCTTTTTCTTCTTACAAGAAGAGGCTAAGCTGATCTCACTGAGGACCAGGAAGCCACTCATACTTTCATCTTCCATTCCATTTTCATCAAAGAATAAATCGTAGCCAGGCTCGTCACTCGTCTCTTCAAAGACGTGATCTTCCATTCCTTCAATTTCAGAAAGTTCAATCATCCCATCTTCGTCGATGGAGATAGCAATGCTCTCAGGCAGATCATATAGAGTAGAGAAGATGTCTGCTTCTGAGTTCTTCTTTTTCTTCTGAGAAGCTTGGCAGATTGCCCACGCAGATTGCTCGCGTGTTTTCTTATTCTGGTTTGGCCTGAACTTAGGATCTTTCAGAAGATCTTGGACACATCTATCGACTTTCGCTGGCATCGTAGACTCCTATGTTCAGGCGCGCTCTCTTGAGCGTCTCTCGCGACGAGTGCGATCCTTTCGAGGCGTCGCATCCTTGTTGTTTTTATCTATCTTATCTTTTTTATCTGAAGGCGTGTCACCTGATGATTCTTCATCAGAGACATCATTAGAACCATCATTATTACCACCATCGATATCCAATGGCAAGAATTGAGTCATTGATTCTGAACCAGGAATCTCGAGGAATTTGGAAATCTCTTTCACGGATGGCAACCAGTTTGGCCAATTGCCATCACGCATGGCTCCTGAGTAGACCATGAGCATTCTAATCAGCACGTCCTTCATCAAGACACGCTTGCTGTAATTCAGCTTCTCTATCTTAATAGCACAAGGTACTATCTTGCTTGGAGGGAAGTTGTATTGAACGATATCAGGTATGACCTGAGTGTTCAGACAATCCTCAATGAATTGAGTGAGAGCTTCTTCTTCCAGAAGGTGAACATCAGTGTGACCTTCTGTTGTGGCGTTGGTCGATGCACCTTCAGCTGTTCCAACCTTGTCTGGAACAAAGAGGCCACGGAGCTTCAGAAGATTGAGATAGCGAAGAACCTCAAGGAAAAGTTCGCCACGCTGCTCATCTTCGATAAGCTCGAGGTTCCAAAGCTCGTTGCCGTTCTTGTCAAATTGTGATGGGATTGCTACTGCTGAGTTCGAAACAAGAGCGTAAGCTGCATCCAAAATCACATCAATGTTTGCAATTTTTTCACCATCTGCTTTTGTTGTAGAACCAAATGGTGCTTTTCCAACTGCTGCTGGAGCGCCACGACGCTCGAGATATCGCAGCATGAATTGAACAACGATTTGATACCAGTACCACGCTTGATAGATGTTTTTGTAACGAGAACTTCCAAAGAAATTTCCATACTCATCGTCTAACGCAAACCAAACCATATCTTTGATATGGACTTTCGGAACTCTCTTACCTTTGAAATCGTAGTAGTCTTGAGTTTGAGTGACATACTCAATATCTTCTGACTTTTCTTCTCTAATAATTCTAACTGACTTTGGATGAATAAACTTAATCTTTTTAGGAACAACAGTATAACGATTATAAATAGTAGCATTCTTTCCATCGTCACCTTCTTGATCGATTCTTAATTTGACCTTTTCCCAAACTTTCTCACCAGTTGCAAAACCAAACTGGACTGCGCGAAGCATCGACTTGACAAGCTTCTTGTAGATGGGACGCATACAGGCATCGACAACTGCTGCTATCTTTGGATTGGAACATTCGATTCGATAATTTTGAGCCAGAATAGGAAGCTCGATGAGGGCAGTGCCAAGAGCGATCTGAGGATCTAGCCTCATTTTTTCATAAGTAGAAATTGGAATTCTGTCAGGATTGTATTCTCCAATTCCTGCTTGCTTCTTCGCTACTCTCATCAAGTTAGGGTTACGATACCTAACTTTTGCTTCACCAAATTTTGGTTCTCTACCATTGTTCGCATCAACCAATCCATTTGCTAATTCTTTGTAGTCAGACATTTCTATCTGACCTTCGAACATTCCAAGAATATTCTTCGCTATTGGAGGAAGCGACGATATCTCATTTTCGCTTGGGAACGGTGTTCTCAGAACATGAGCTTGTTGCATCGCTAGCCTCTAGAATTTATGTGGAACAGCGTCAAAGAATTCGCCATGAAAAGCGTCCCTGCCGCTGAGCAAATCGCTCTTGTGGATTCTGCTCTTCACTAACTGCATAGTAGGTGCCATTGGATTGTCAGCTATTCTAATGATTGAATCGCCATTATGCAAATTTGATGCAAAACTTCTGCTATTGCCGATACCAATTATTTTTCCTGATTGAATAATGTTGTTTCTATCGTATTCATTACCACCAATACTTGCTAAGGCTTTAGACCAGAACTTATCACCATGATGTTTTCTGGATTTTTCAGCACCAAATTTTACATTTGCTGCCTCAGTAACAGTCTTCTTGATGCTATGGATTTGCTTTATCGACTTGGAATCATTCAGCAAAGCAATGGTTCTGTCTTCTAATCTGAAGCGGAAATTCTTAGCCATGCGTGCTTTTGATTCAGGAGAAAAGTTCATCGACTCAATAACCTGTGGAAATTCAAATGCCAACGTCTCAGCTATGTCTGCACCATGCGAACCTTCTGTTCCGTCGATAGTAGCCTTGACAATTGGAAGCTTCTTGATTAGCAGCCTGACTGCTTCTTTCTGGATTCGATACGGTATATGAATCAGCTCTATCATCAACCTTTCGATATGCAGGTTGTACGTATCTAAGTCATGTTCCTCTAGTACGCTAATCTCTGAGCTATCTCTCTTCCGTCCAATATCCATTCCAAGAAGAAGATTTCTTCCAAAGCCTTCAACCTGCATTGCCAACAGAAGCTTGTCTACCATCTCTTCGATACCATCAAGAATTGTATTCTCATCATGGAATGAATTAGTATCGCAGTACCAATGAATATTCTCATCCTTGTAGTGGTTCATGATGGTGTCAGGCATCACCAAACCACTTTCACCCTTGACCGGAGCGAAGCCTACAGGAATCTCATCTGGATCGATATTGCCCTCGAGCAGCAAACCGCTTTCATCTTCAAAGACACAAGTGCGAATCATGTCCAACGGGAAGTAGGAATAGCTTTCGTCAGCCGTGTAGAGTTCGTACTCCTGTTGGAAATCTTCTTTGTCGATCATCGACTTGAAGATCATCTTCAATTTCTGAGTACCGAATACGCTGACTCGCTCATCAGTCTCCATGAAAGGAGCGAGCTTTCTTGCTTCAGGAACATTGGTACAAAGAATTGGGCAATACCACCAAGGAATTTGTATACGTGAATAGTAAGGGAATGCTTCCCTATTATTCATAATCTCATAATGAAGAGTGCCCTTACCAAGTGGAGTAGAACCAACAGTGATTGTTCCTGAACCTCTGGTAATAACAGGAACGGCAGCTGTGTAAATTTCTTCTGCCCACATCATGTGAGCAAACTCATCAAGAAGAATATCTGTGTTGTTACCCTTACCACGAGGTTGACGCTGGGCGAAGCTGAGAATTCTTGTGCGTCTACCTTTGTATTCGAACTCTAATGATTGCTTGTTCTCAACAGCACATTTTCTTTGATACTCTGTTGGCATCGAGTGATACAAATATTTTGCGAAGTAAATTTTTTCATTCGCTTCTTCTTTATCTTTTGAAATAAAAATTGTTGTCTGGACTAATTTCAAATGGCTTTTAGCTAAGGCTTCTCCAGCCTTACCGTAACTGAAACCAGTCTGCCTGGCCTTGTCCACACCTTTGAAGATTGATTGGTCGAGAAGATGTTCATCTTGGTAGTCGTAGAGCGCAGTAGGATCGCCATCTGCATCCTCGGTCAATGCAGCAAGCCACCCCGGAGGAGTGGACATCCACCTGTCCATCGTTTCCTGGTCAAGCTCTTTCTTGACTATTATCCGATAGCTAGGTGGAGTCCATCCTTCTGGTTTGGGAAAGCGTTTTACTGGTCGGGGAAAGCGCTTGGGTTTTTCTTCAACTGATTTAAGTTTTCTTTTCTTCGATTTTTTCAGTTGTTTTTTCTTCGATTCAACAGCTTCATCAAAGTGTGATTCTATACTATCTTTTATGTCCGAACTAATTGATAACATGAAGCACCAAAAACCATCACTTCGTTTGCAGGTACTTGTGTGCTTCTTTGGTCTTCTGTGAAAGAACTGAACGATGCTTTCTGCGCGCGACCGGATGCCCAGCGAGCTTCGATTTCTTCTTCGCTGGTGGGGTTGCTCTCTTGACCGCTGGTGGTGGGGGCTCGGGCATTGTCTCCTCGAGCTTCATAGCCTCTGGCTCTTCCATCACCTTGGCCTTCTCATCTTCCTCCACAGGAGCCTCCTCCTTCTTCTTCCTGCTGAAGATCCTTGTTGAGATGCCTTCTTTTTTTTCTTCGTCACTCATTTGTACCCTCCTTCTTTGGTTCATCCTCAGATGGCATCTCAACCAAACTGAGATGCTGTTGTCCTTCTTTCTGTGCCTTCTTATATCGTTCAAGCAGAGCATCTTGTAGCTCATGCTTGTGAGTCATCTCGCCTCTAGATGTAGCATCACCAGGAGTATCGACTCTGATTTCATTGTTCACTTCTCGAATCTTGCTAAGTAATGTAGTCAGCGGAATGTCTCTCAATTCACGAGTGTTTGCTATTCTATTGTGCGCTTCTTCATATAGCCTGCCCGACAGAATTTTGTTCTGTTTTGCACGCCATTTTGCATCAATGCCTTCAACCCTTTGCATAGCCTTCTCAAGCTCGGCTGCAAAGTCGGGTTGTTTCATCCACTTACGGAGCGTCTTCTTTTTGATGCCAAGTTCGCGCGCAACGGCTTCTTCATCTTGTTGACATGCAACAAGAAGGTAAATTGCTCGCCTTTTGCGGAATGCGTTTCTTTGTTTCTTGAACATTTGGAATACTCCTATGAATAAATTCTATAAGAAAAAAGGACTCATCGCAAGGTGCGATTGTGGTATATATGTAGTGAAACCTCATACTATACAGAAACGTTCTTGAAGTCAAAAAGAGGCAGAGATTATGCATAGGGTTGTGCTTGTGGATGGGAATGCCCTGGCATTCAGGAGTCTCTTCTCCCATGAGACTCTGACCACCAAGCTCAAAGGCAAAGTGGTCTTCACTGGCATGGCTTTCGGGTTCTTAAAAGGGCTCCTAAGTATTATCGAAGAAAAAACCTTTGATAAAATTGTGGTCTTTTGGGACGGTGGTTCCGATAGAAAAAAAGAGATCTTCCCAGACTACAAAGCCAATAGAAAACTCAATACAAAAAAGATGAAGTACAGGGACATAAAAAATTCCTTAAAAACATGCAGACGACTCATGAAGCTCATTGGTATCGAGCAGTACCGGGTGAAGGGAGAGGAAGCGGACGACTTGATCTCGAGCTACATCGCCCAGCATAAGGACGAGTGGGAGCAATTCGTCATCTACTCCAACGACCACGACTTCCTGCAAATGCTCCGCATGAAGAAGGTGAGGGTGCTCCAGCGTAGGTCTGGTGAGAGTCGATGGTGGACCAAGAAGAAGTTCATCAGGGAGTACGAATACAAGAAGAGTCGTCTAGGCTTTCACCCGAAATATTACCCTCACTTTCTAGCAATCGTAGGCGACTCCACAGACAACATCCCTGGCATCAAAGGGATCGGACCACAGACAGCAGTAGATATCTTCAGTCAGGTTAACTCTCCAACGTTGGAAGAAATTGAAAGTGAAATCCATACAATGGTTCTGACAGAAAATGTGAGAACCAAACTAAAAGAAGGAATGGAAATAGCTAGAATGTTTCTTAGTATTATCACACTCAAACTAGACCTAGAGCTAGTACCTCTCGAGACACCAAGGCAAAGACCAAGAAAGTTGCTTGATTTGATGATGGCGCTAGAATTTAGAAGTATCTACGAAAACGAAAACGATATGTCTGAGCTATGTAACTTAGGAGAACGATGAAGAATCAACCAAAACCAGATGAAAAGATTGTTCCACTCAAGCTCATTCAAGATCGAAGCGAGTTTTCTGCTATAGGTACGTGCAAATGTGGTCGCACTCTTACCATGACCAATCTTCACAAGTCAATAGATGAACCACTCTTAGCGCAAGCCGAAATGATTTGCGGTGGGTGTCAAAGAGCTTATAGGTTCATTGTTGTAGAACAGGAGTAAACAATGACAAAAAGAAAACACCACCCATTTGGTCCAATGGTGAAACTCAGTAAAAACTTCACATATGGTGAGATGACTAAATCTAAAACAGCACAAAGAATGGGTATCAAGAATATACCAAATTACGAACAACTAGATGCTTTAATCGATCTCTGTGTTAATATTCTTCAACCAATTCGTGATCACTTTAAGAAGCCGGTACATGTTAACAGCGGCTTCCGTGGTACAGAGGTAAACAATGCTGTTCCTGGCAGCAGCAGAACAAGCCAACACAAGAAAGGTGAAGCTGCTGATATCGAAATTTACGGTATCTCGAATATTGCTCTTGCTGAGTGGATCAGAGACAATCTTGAATTCGATCAATTGATTCTTGAGTATCATACTCTTGAAGATATCAATAGTGGTTGGGTTCATGTTAGTTATACATATAGGCGAAGAAATAGAAGACAAGTTCTTTCAAAACTCTCTGGTGAGAAAAGATATCGCAAGGGGCTTGTTACTCAATGAGCAAACAGATTCGTTTCATGCGGCCTAGTCCGCAATCTATTATCAACGACATCTTCCTGCGTGGTGCTCAAGCTGAGCGCACCATGATGATTATCGTTGATAGCTACTTTGTAGGACAACCTGATTCTGTCAAGCCAGGAGATAGAGTTCCGCCTCTATATAATCTTGGTATAGAATCTGAAAAGAAAGCTTTAGAGATATTCGAAAAGACAATGAAGCAATTGAAGGCTACTAATTGGAAATTCAGAATGACTTCGGATATCGGAAAAGGACCGTATCTTGAGGTGATAAAAAAATACACAAGCAAAGAAGTGAAGTTCACTGACTTCGAATCATTTGCAGATAAGACACGTTCTCTGATTGTCTTTGCTAGAAGAGACAGTCGTGGCGATCAGTGGGAAAAAATCGCCAACAGATATCTCGAGCTGGGTAAACCAGTTTGTGTGGTAGACGAGTTTGGCGTGAAGAGATATCCTAGAACAGATTATCCTTGACCTACCTGCCCTCTGGGCTTTCCTCTAGCTCTAGCACCAGCAATGCGACTAATATCTCTAGTCGCTTTCTTCACGGTATCAGGATCTCGACGATCAAGTGTAGCTGGAGGGTCAGCAATTCTTTCGAGATGGTGTTCGATTCTTTTTAAATGCAAATTTAGTTTTCGAAACTCAGCCAACATGTAGTTTCTAACATGCAATTCGCTAATCAGATGTTCCTCTCTCTTTGTTTCCTCAGACATTTGCTTCTCCGTTCTTCGCTTCATCTTCTTTTGTTTTTTATACTTATTCTTCTTTTAGAACTGTTTTCTCGGGAGCTATCTTTGCTAGCTCACGTTCAACAGTAAACTTCACATCACGAATGAATTCATCACGCATGAAGGATGGTGGTTCGCCTCTTGGGCTTTGAGCGTGCTTTGGATACGCCTTCCACAGTTTGTTAAACCATTTGTTCCACAGATATTCAGGAGTACCACGCCTATATCTGTTGGCCATATATCTTTCAGGTTTGTGTGGCATCTTTTCTTCTGATGTGTGGATACTCTTTGAGGATGGCTGCAACAACCACCTCTGGATTTTGATTACGACAATTCCAAGGAATTCTTATCACCTTTGTCTTACCAGACCATTCATGTTTTCCATGTTCAATACGAACCATCAAATCATAGTGTTCGTTTCTAACTTCAACCAGATAGTCTAAATCAATCTTCTTCTCAGCTTCTCTGCCTCTACTCTCAATGCGCGCCATTGCTTCTTCTGGATACACATCAAGATAAACCATCAATGCAGAAGCTTTTGGTCTATTGAAGATATTCTTGTAGAAGAGCTTGTATAGCTCGTGCTCTCTTTCTTGAATGTTGCCTCTCTTATAGTGTACAGCTTCGAAAGCCTCATCACCAGGCAACCCTCTATCAATCACCACAGCATCAAACTGAGTTCCAAATAAAGCTTCAGCTGTAGCAAGCTCATGTATCTCACCGCGCTTCAGAGCAAACCAAAGCTGAGCTAATGCAACAAACTGTTCTGGCTTCTCATACGAATCACCAAAATAAGGATTCTGTTCAAATGGTTCATCGAACGCTCTGATGTTCAACATTGTTCTCAGATATTCCAACAATGTTGTTTTGCCACCACCAATGATGCTCTCCAACCAAATGATAGGACATTCTTTCATCATAACCATCCTGTGTTTTTAAGAGTCAAAAATACAGTACCAATAATTACACAAGCTCCCATCAATCTCAAAGTCCATGGTGATAAATCTATATTCCTTGCTGCTTTTCTTAAATCAGATTTCTCAGACATTCCAAGAGAACCAACAAACAAATCTACAAGAGCAGAACCACAAAATACCATCATGAAGTAAGAGGTAGGCGCAGGCATCAGACTAACAAATGGCAAAGCTATAGCACCAAGAACATCAGGTATCCTTGGTGCTAAGCTTATTGCCGCTTGCTGTTTTTCGTTAACTCTTTTTAGTGGAATGTAGAAGCAGGAAGCAAACTGTATTCGAAAATGTTTGGCTTCCTTGAGTTTTGGAATAAGATTTATTTCCCAATAGGAAATACCCACAAGTAGGCGGGCCATTAGAACATGAGACAATTCGTGAATGGCTGCCCACAGCACGTAGCATAGAGCAGCAAAAGCCACTAGCAAAAACCACACCATCTACTGCCCCAAAACCTCATCCTTGAACTTCTTCAGGACACGAGCCTTGGCTACGGTCTTGGCCTTGATGCGTATCTTCTCCCCTGTGGCCGGATTGCGCCCCCAGCGAGCCTTGGTGCGCCTCTTGGTGAGCTTAATCATGCCGGGGATGGTGAAGGAGCCATTCTTCTTCACTTGCTTCACAGCGAGTTCTACGAAGTCTGCGATGAAGTCTCGAGCCTCCCCTGGCTTCATCTCATAGAGGTCAGCCATGTGGCGGGCGATCTCCATTTTGGTCATCGCCTTCTTGGTGGTGGCCTTCTTTTTCTTGGGCTTGATCTTTCCGCTTCTCACATCCCTCCAATACTTCTTCATACGTTCACTAGCAGTCATCACCTTCTTCTTTGTCTTCTTCTTCGCTGGCATCTTATCCTCCTTTTATCTTGTGTGGTGGGCCTACCAGGATTCGAACCTGGGGCCTATCGGTTATGAGCCGATGGCTCTACCGCTGAGCTACAGGCCCGCTGTCCTACGCGCTTTCTCTGTAACTTCGATATCATCAAACAGAACAGGAATCTTTGCTTTGAATGTATCAAGCAAAGGAATGG
>Ga0316201_10000229_pt1 | contig 28316 bp, 17 predicted proteins | sample CS6wburrow_MG_FD_204516 | JGI IMG/M metagenome (GOLD analysis project Ga0316201, IMG submission 204516) | Coastal sediment microbial communities from Delaware Bay, Delaware, United States - CS-6 worm burrow | ecosystem: Environmental > Aquatic > Marine > Coastal > Sediment | place: USA...
TGCCGATCTCCGCACTGTCCACGTCGAAGTGGGCGATATTTTTCGCATTCGGTGCGAACCGCACCGGATCGCCCGCTACCCGGTCGTCGAAACGGGCGCCGACGGCGATCAGGAAATCACAGTCCTCGACGGCATAGTTGGCCGAGGCGAGTCCGTGCATGCCGAGCATGTGCAGTGCGAGTTGATGCTTCGTGTCGCTGGCGCCGAGCGCCATCAGCGTCGTCGTGACCGGGATGCCATACTCCGATGCGAGCCGCCGCATGGACTTGGCGGCATTGGCGTTGATTACGCCGCCGCCGGCATAGATCAGCGGCCGTTCCGATTCGGCCAGCATGGTAAAGAAGCGTTCGCAGGCCTCGTCGCTCAGGCGGTTCTCGGTTACCGCCTGCAGGCGCCGGCGGTATCCGGGCAGTGGCAGGGTTCCACCGCCCATGAACGCCCCCTGCCAGTTCTGGACGTCTTTCGGTATGTCCACCACGACGGGCCCCGGGCGGCCGGTTCGCGCGAGTTCGAACGCGCTGCGCACGGTGGCCTCGAGACGTTCCGGATCGGTAACCAGGAATACGTGCTTGGCCACGGCGCCCATGATTGCCGAGACCGGCGCTTCCTGGAAGGCATCGGTGCCGACGGCGCTCCGCGGCACCTGGCCGCAGATGACGACGACCGGAACGGAGTCCGCCATGCAGTCGCGCACGGGAGTCACGGTGTTGGTTGCGCCCGGGCCGGACGTGACCATGACGACGCCGACCTTGCCGCTCGCGCGGGCATACCCGGAGGCCATGAATCCCGCCCCCTGTTCGTTGGCCGGAACGATCAGCGGCATCGGCGATCGGCCGTCGTCGCTTCCGTGCAGCTTGTTGTAACGAAACACCGCGTCGTAGGTCGGCAGTATCGCGCCGCCGCTGTAGCCGAAGATCGTATCGACGCCTTCATCCGCCAGCACCTGCACCACGATATCGGCGCCGCTCATGATTTTTCCTGCCAGGGGATGACTGTTCGTGCGCTCTGCGCTGGCCTGTTCGCTCACCGTTCTGCCGCCGCTCTTTTATTCACAGGTTCCCATCGAGTGTTTACTAATTTTTATTGCATTGCAATACTCGCTCTATTGCACCGTCGCTTGCTTGTCCGGCGGGCAAATGTAGTTTCAAACGATTCTTTTATTACGGGGAATTCCAGGCGATGCGACACGCGATATCCGTACTGTTGGAGAACGAGGTTGGCGCCCTTACGCGCATGACCGGCATGTTCTCGAGCCGGGGCTACAACATCGAGTCCCTGAACGTTGCGCCCACCAACGACGCCACCGTGTCCCGCGTGACGCTCGTGGTGTCCGGTTCCGACGCGGCCATAGCGCAGCTGAACGGCCAGCTCGCGAAGCTCGTCGACGTCGTCAATATTCACGACATGACGCTCGGCGACCACTTCGAGCGCGAGCTGGCCATCATCAAGATGAAACTCGCGCCCGACAGGCTCGAGCGCGCCGCCGGGCTTGCAACGAAGCACGGTGCCGAGGTGCTCGATGACGATCCGTCGAGCTACACCCTGCAACTTACCGGACGTATCCCGGAAGTCGACGAGTTCGTCAGCGACGCTGCGGAAATCGGGCAGCTGTCGGCGGTCGCCCGCAGCGGCAGCGTCGCGGTATCCAGGGGCGAAGTGACCCTGTCTTCCTACGACCGGAACCATCGCCTGTCCGGTTGACACGATGAGCCAGTTCGCCGTCGATGATTTCCACCGGGTCGTCGTCAAGGTCGGTTCATCGCTACTGATCGGCGACGACGGCCGGGTCGACCGGCGCTGGCTTGGCGGGCTCGCCGAAGACATCGCGGACTGGCACGCTCGCGGTCACGAACTGCTCGTCGTGTCGTCAGGCGCCATTGCCATCGGCAGCACCGTACTCGGGATCAACAAGCGGCGCGCCAGGCTCGAGGACCTGCAGGCGGCGGCTGCGGCAGGCCAGGTACAGCTGGCGCATGCCTACCAGGAAGCACTCGACGAATACGGGATAACGACGGCGCAGGTGCTCCTGACGCCCGAGGACACGGAGAACCGCCGCCGTTTCCTCAACGCGCGCGGAACGCTGGGGCGGCTGATCGAGCGGCGCGTCGTTCCCGTCATCAACGAGAACGATACGGTCGCTACCGAGGAGATCCGCTACGGGGATAATGACCGGCTGGCCGCGCGGGTCGCACAGCTGGTTATGGCCGACGCGCTGATCCTGTTGTCGGACGTGGATGGCTTTTATACGGCCGATCCGGCCGGCGATCCGCAGGCCGAACACATCCCGCTGGTAACGGGGATCACCGACGATATGCAGCGCATGGCCGGGGAAACCCGCTCCGACATCGGTAGCGGCGGGATGGCGACGAAGGTCCAGGCGGCACGCATCGCGACGCATGCCGGATGCGCGACCATTATCACAAGTGGCGTCGTGCAGCGTCCCCTCAGCGAGCTTGCAGCCGGTGGCCGGTGCACCTTGTTCCGTGCGCCGGGCACGCCGGCGGCGGCACGCAAGCAGTGGCTTGCCGGTGTTCTAGAGGTTCGTGGCGAGATAAGGTTGGACGACGGTGCCTCGCAGGCGCTGCGTAACGGCAAGAGCCTGTTGCCGGTCGGCGTGCTCGAAGTGATCGGGAACTTCCGCCGCGGCGACGTCGTGACGCTGGTGGACTCGCAGGGTCGGGAACTGGGCAGGGGGCTCGCGGAGTATTCCTTCGAGGAGGCATCGCAACTTGCCGGCCGCCAATCGGAGAGTATCGAATCCGTACTGGGTTACCGCGGTCGCGCGGTGATGGTGCACCGTGACGAACTGGTGATTTTTGATCGTGATGACGGAAAGCTCAATGCCTGACACGCTATCGCAGATGATGGACGGCCTCGGTCGCCGGGCGCGCAGCGCCGCGCGAACGCTGGCCATGTCGAGCGGGGATGTGCGCAACGCCGCGTTGCACGCCGCGTCCGCCGAGCTGCGCACGCGCCGCGCCGAGATTCTCGAGGCGAACGCGACCGATATGCGCGCAGCGCGCGAGCGGGAGCTCAGCGCCGCAATGCTGGATCGATTGATGCTCGACGACAGTCGAATCGAGGCGATGGCCGCCGGGCTCGATGCAATCGCCGGGCTGCCCGAGCCGCTGGGTCGCATCATGGCGGAATGGCAGCGGCCCAATGGCCTCGCGATCCAGCGCGTTGCCGTACCCCTCGGGGTCATCGGGATCATTTACGAAAGTCGGCCCAACGTCACGGCCGATGCGGCCGGGCTTTGCGTGAAGTCGGGCAACGCCGTGATACTCCGCGGCGGATCGGAGAGTTTTCACTCGAGCCGCGCCATTCACGCCTGTCTCGTGTCGGGGCTGGACAAGGCCGGTCTGCCGGCTGACAGCGTGCAGATGGTGCCGACCACGGACCGGGCGGCGGTCGGCTACCTGCTGTCGTCGATGGCGGAATGGGTCGACGTCGTCGTGCCGCGCGGCGGCAAGAACCTCATTCGCCGTGTACAGGAAGAGGCACGCGTGCCGGTGATCGGCCACCTCGAGGGCATCTGCCACGTCTACCTGCACGCAGCGGCCGATGCCGCAATGGCCACCGAGATCACGGTCAACGCGAAGATGCGTCGCACGGGGATCTGCGGGGCCGCCGAGACGCTGCTGGTCGACCGCGAGGCCGCGGAACGGCTGCTGCCGGGCGTTCTTGGCGCCCTCAGGGATGCAGGCTGCGAAATCCGCGGCGATAGCGAGGTTGTCGCCATTTTCCCGGATGCGCGGGAGGCCAGCGAAGACGACTGGGGCACCGAATACCTCGATGCGATCATCTCCGTGCGCGTGGTCGACGATATCGATGCGGCGATTCGCCATATCGGGGAATACGGTTCCGGACACACCGAGTGCATCGTTACCGAAGACGATGCTGCGGCCATGCAGTTTTTCCGCGGCGTGGACAGCGCCATCCTGTTGCAGAATGCCTCGACGCAGTTCGCCGATGGCGGGGAGTTCGGGATGGGTGCCGAGATCGGTATCGCCACCGGCCGCATCCACGCGCGCGGGCCTGTCGGCGCGGAACAACTGACGAGCTACAAGTACGTCGTCCGCGGCAGCGGGCAAACCCGGCCCTGATGACCGCCGAACCGCGGAGCTGCGATGTCGCGGTGATCGGCGCCGGGATAAACGGCGCCGGTATCGCGCGTGATGCGGCCCTGCGTGGCCTGTCCGTTGTGCTGTTCGACAAGGGGGACGTCTGCAACGGCACTTCCTGGGCATCGAGTCGCCTGATTCATGGCGGCCTGCGCTACCTCGAATACGGCGAGATTCCGCTCGTTTACGAATCCCTGCACGAGCGGCGCCACCTGCGCCGCATTGCGAGCCATCTCGTCAAGCCGTTGCGAATCTGCATCCCGATTTACCGGGGTGCGAAGCGCGGACCGTTGCTGATAAAGCTCGGCTTATTGGGCTACGACCTGCTTTCGTGGCGCAAGCCGCTGCCGCATCACAAGATGCTGGGTGAGGACGAGATTCGCACCCGCGAGCCGGGGCTACTGCAGGAGAGCCTGCGCGCGGCTGCGTGCTACTACGACGCGCAAGTGACGTTCGCAGAGCGCCTGGTGCTCGAGAACGTGCTGGCCGCTCGCGCTGCAGGCGCGGAGATAATGACGTATTGCGAAGTCACGGATATCGGCGTTCGCGGCGGCAAGGTCGCCTCGCTGACCTGCGAGGACAGGGTCACCGGCCGTCAGACGCAGTTCGCGCCGAAGACGGTGGTCAACGCGGCGGGGCCCTGGGTCGACTCGGTTCTGGACAGGACCGGGGAGCGCATGCCGGAACTCATCGGTGGCACAAAGGGCAGCCATATCGTCGTGAGTGCGTTCGAAGGCGCGCCGCGGGATGCCTTTTACGTCGAAGCGGAGAGCGACGGTCGGCCGTTTTTTATCCTGCCCTGGAACGGCATGTTCCTGATCGGCACGACCGATATCCGCTATGAGGGTGACCTGTCGAATGTCCGCGCCAGTCGCGAGGAAGTGGATTACCTGCTGGCCGAAACCAACCGGGTTTTTCCGGCAGCCCGGCTGGCCGCTGACGACGTGCACTATGCTTATGCGGGCGTCCGGCCGTTGCCGCAGCGAACGCACGGGCCCGAATCGGCGATAACGCGCAGGCACATCATCAAGTCTCATCGGCGTCTTGCACGGGGGCTGTTTTCGATCGTTGGCGGCAAGCTGACGACGTACCGCAATCTCGCCGAGCAGACGGTCGACAAGATCGGCAAGGCACTCGGCCGCCGCCTGCCCGAGTGCCGCACGCGCGACACCCTGTTGCCGGGGGGCGGCGGACTTGATGAGGCGCGCGAGGCGCTGGGGGCGTTACCCGGGCTGTCCGACGCCGGCATGGAGCGCTTGTTGCAGGTTTATGGCGCGCGGGCGTCGGGTATCGCCGCGCTGTCGCGAGAGCAAGGCGGTCTGGCGGGGTTTATCGATGAGGCGGCAACCCTGCCCGAGGCGGAGGTGGCTTACGTAATCGGCAATGAGTTGCCGAGGACGCTGATTGATCTCGTATTTCGCCGCATGATGATCGGCCTCGACGCGGACCAGGGCCGGCCGCACTACGAGAAGATTGCCGAGCTTGCAGCCGCCGAGTTCGGTTGGGATGACGCTCGCCGTGCTGATGAGCTGGGAGCGCTCGTGGCCTACGCTGATTCGCTACGAGTGGGCCCTCGCGTTCTCAAATCTGGCAGGAGCCGGTAATCCCGAGTAGCCGACTCCTGCAGAGCTTGTCGTGTGCGGTTCTTACTGATCAACACGAACGATATCGAATTCCACGTCGGGACATGGCCCAGGGAAGCAAACGTCGAAACGCGCATTCACTGCATACAGCCACGGGCCAAATAAATCAGCCGTGGAAGGAACACGCAAATCGCTGTCGGTGAGGTATCCCGTCAACGTTGCCGCTGAAAAATCCGGACTCATCGTGAAGACAGCGATCGCATTGAGGAAGTTCTGCACGACATAAAGCGTCTTGCCCCTGAGAACCAGGCCGTCACCGGTCGGCACGATGTCGCCCCCGACGTCGATCTCGGTCGCAAACCCGGTATCGGGGTCCACGGTGTAGAGAAGGCCTGAATAATAGTTCACCACGATTAGCGTGCGATTATCCGGTGTGGCCACGATCCCGTTTGCATTGATCCACATGTCCTCCGGACCCGTAGGCATCGGGTTCGTAAATTGCTGCCAATCGCCGCCCAGCATGAGGGGTTGCACGACTCCTGACGGCTCGCCCTTTGAATTCAACGGGACTTTGTAGATGAATGGGGCGAACGAGTTGGTGAAATAGGCCGCATCTCGCGTCACCAGGACATCGTTGATCCAGGGTACCGACGGTGCGCCAAAGACAAGTTGCTGGACCATTTGGCCTGAATCTGTGTCGTACACACGCCCGTCACCGGTAAAACCACCCGCAACAAACAGGTAGCCGCTACGCGGGTCAAAATCGAGGCCTACTGCTAACAAAGAGCCAGGATATCCGGGTACCAGTGTGCTGCCTGCGCCAGTCCTCAGGTCGACTGCGTAGATGGCGCCGCCGGCCAGGGATCCGACATAAGCGGTATGACCCGTGCCCAGGGTTATGCCTTCGGGCTGGAAGCCGTCCGGTAGTGGCACGGTTTCCGGGAAACTCTGCGCCGTTGCCGAGTTCCCGATACCAATGGACATCAGCAGGGTGAGAACCAGGCAAGCGCGGCTGGTGATGAAGCACGTGTTCTCACGTTTCAAGGTGTTCATTTCGTCCTCCTTCAAGTAAGCAGGCATCAGGGCCGCAACCCTGCGGGACTGCCGCCCCGCACGAATATCGTATAAGGGGTTTCGCGTCGAAGCATGACGGTTCGGTGACGGGTGGGTGACGGTAACGGGACAGGGCCCTTTTCGGTGCGTCGACCTTTCGGTTAACCGCATGGTTTTCCGCCGGCAGAGCCGTAAAATAGACGGCAAGAGGACGACAGCCTGTGTACCGCTTCGATGAATTCCTGGTCGACCCGAAAACGTGGAAACTCTCACGGGATGGACGCGAGGTTCATCTCGAGCCGGTTGTACTGAAGCTCCTTATCTACCTGATCGAGAACCGTGAGCGGCTCGTGACGCGGCATGAGCTGATGGACACAGTTTGGGGCGACACGGTGATCAGCGAGTCAGCGCTCACGAAGGCCGTGGCCCGGCTGCGCAAGGCGCTGGGCGATGACTCAGCCACCCACCGGTACCTGGAAACGGTGCGTTCACGCGGCTATCGCTTCGTCGCCGTTGTCGAGGAGATCGAGAGTCCGAATCAGCACAACCATTCGCCCGGGAAGGGCCACGCGACAATCGTGCGCCGCGCGCTGCTGGCGAGTGCCGCCGCAATACTCGCGCTGGTTATCGTGGCCGTCTTCTGGCCCGGCACGCTTCAACATGAGACACCGGAAGAGGAGGTCATCCGGTCGCTCGCCGTGCTTCCGCTGAACAACCTGACTGGCGACCCTGAACAAGACTATTACGTGGACGGTCTCCACGACATCTTGGTCACGGAACTCTCGCAAACGCGAAGCTTGCGGGTGACGTCCCGGCAGTCCACGAGCCGCTACCGGAACAGCGATTTGCCCACAACCGAGATCGCGCGCGAATTGGGGGTGGACGCGATCGTCGAAGGTAGCCTGTTGAGAGAAGGCAACAGGATCGAGGTGACTGTCCAGTTGATAGACGGCCGGAGCGACGAGCATCTCTGGGCGCAGCGTTATACGCGCGAGGCTCCCTATGTGTTCGACCTGATTTCGGAGGTAGCAAATGCCATCGACGCCGAGATTACTGCCAAGTTGCCGCAGGAGGGCGACCGACTGACACACGAGCGGATGGGCCCGCTCGACCCTCGTGCCATCGACGCCTACGCGCTTGGCGTTGCGCATCTCGACCGCTTCAACAGGGACGGAATACGCACCGCCATCGGCCAGTTCCAGACGGCGGTCGCGATCGAGCCGAAGTTCGCGCTGTCCTGGGGGCAACTGGCGGTGGCGCATGCGATGGACGCGTTGTTTGGTTTTACCCCGCCACACGAATCCATTGAAAAATGGCAGGCCGCTGCGTTGAAGGCGATCGAAGCGGACGACCAGGTCGCCATCGGTCACTCTGCGCTCGGCTGGGCACGCATGTACACGGGGGATTTTGACGGCGCCTGCGAATCATTCGCGCAAGCATTGCGCCTCAACCCGTCGGCACCCTATGCGATGCATGGCGACGCCGACTGCCTGATGCTGGACGGGCGTATGGACGAAAACGTCGCCCGCATACGCGAAATATCGAGGGTCAGTCCGTTTAGCGCCATGCACAATTTGCCGTTGTGCTCGCATTTGTTCATGGCGCGCCGCTTTGACGAGGCCGTCTCCGAGACGAAAGACGTGCAGGTGCGGAACCGCCAGTTATCGTTGCACTGGTTTCTCGCGATGGTTTACTGGCAGCAGGGCCGCTTCGACGAGGCGCTGGAGGAGGAGCGACTGGAGCTCGAGCAGCGCGGCGACACCGTCCTCCTGGCGGCCCTCGAAGAGGGATTTGACGCCGCCGGACCGACCGGCGCCATGAGTGCCATGGCCGAGGCGTTGGTTGCCCGGGCGCAGGAATCTTACGTGAATCCCTTCACCATCGGGGAGACCTTCGCCCGGGCCGAAATGGTCGACGAGGCTCTGCACTGGCTGGACCAGGCCGCCGGGCATGGCTCGTATAATATGACCTACCTTGCCTTCTGGCCCCCTTTTGACGTCTTGCGAGGCGATCCCCGGTACCAGGATCTGGTGGAGCGCGTATACGCCGACAGGGCTCCAGAGATCAGGCGACTTAAGGACTCAGGGCCACGACAAGATTGACTCATTAATGCCGAGCGCCCGCTTCACCGAATCCGACCATTTCAGGTATTTGCGGTGTGGCTGATCTCTTGTTCGTAAGAGGGTCTGGAATTGGTCGGAAGCGGCCGATTACTGGAAGGCAGGCGTTTCAGATCCAAGTAATTGAAGGATGGCCAGACCACCCATAATCATCATGGTAGCGACGAATATGAGTGGCAGCGACTTACGCGATTTGTCGAACCAGGCAATCAGAAACATCAGTATCCCTGCACCAAGTAGAAAATATCCGAAGTAGCTGGCCATGGTCGGATCATCTTACCGGACTAATTGAACGCCCGCTCTCGTCGGTTTCCAGCCGTGCTCCCGGTTCAGCAACTGCTATAGAGGCCATTAATTACGTGTGGCGGTCGTTCTGGTAGATTGCACCCTGCGGGCGCAGGCGCGTCCGGCGATATAGAGCCTATTGCACAGGAGTCATGACCTTGATCGCAAGCATTAAAGCCTCGAACCGTTTGCAATGCCTCGCCCTTATGGCCGCTATCCTGATTCCTGCGGCCTCGGCAGCCGACTCGCCGATCGTCCAGCCGGGTGCGCCCGGAGAGTCGGCGCGGGAGCTGACGGCCGAAGAGGCCGTCGCAATCGCGAATTCCAGCTATTCTCCCGCGGACGCCCGTTTCATGCAGGATATGATCCCGCATCACCACCAGGCGCTGGAGATGGCTGCCCTGGTCGCCGATCGGACGAATCGCCAGGAGTTGATCGATGTCGCCGGACGCATCAACACCTCCCAGTCAGATGAAATTGAACTGATGCAACAGTGGCTGCGCGAGCGCGGTGAGCACGTGCCCGAGCCGACGGCCCACGACGCGATGCACACCACGCATAAAATGGCCGGCATGGCCACGCCGGAGCAGATGGCGGAACTTGCGGCCTCCGACGGCACCGACTTCGACCGGCTGTTTCTGCAGCTCATGATCACGCATCACGAGGGCGCGGTAACGATGGTCGAGGAACTGCTCAGGCAACCGGGCGCAGCTTATGATCCGGTGCTGTTCGAATTCGTGAACGATGTCACCAACAGCCAGAGCACAGAGATCGAGCGCATGAACGTGCTGCTGGTCGGCCTGTCGTCCGACCCGCGCGCAGGGCTTGCCGCCGGATTCGACGATGCGGGTGAGGCGATCTCGAACATGGAACTCGTGGTTTCGCTTGCCAAGCCGGCCGGCTTCTTCGACCCGGACAACCCGAGTGGGCTCCCGCCGACGCGACTGCAGCCGGATACGGAGGAGTCCGACGATCAGGAACGTACGGAAGCTCCGGGCGAAGACGAGGAGCAGACGGAAGAAGAGGACGAGGGCTACGAGCGCCGCCCGCTGCTGAGTTTCGCCAATACCGACATGGCATTCGCCGGCGACGTCCTGGTTGCCGGGAGCTACCACGGTTTCAACGTTTATCGTCTGCAGGACGACGGCGTGCCCGCATTGATGAGCTCTATCGTCTGCCCGGGCGGGCAGGGCGACGTGTCGATCGTCGGTAATCTCCTTATCATGTCGGTGGAAGAGACGCGCGGCCGGGTCGATTGCGGGCTCGAAGGCATCAGCGAGGACATAAGCGCCGATCGTTTCCGCGGCGTACGTATTTTCGATATCAGCGACCTCACGCGACCGCTGCAGGTCGGTGCCGTACAGACCTGCCGCGGCTCGCATACGCATTCAGTGGTGGCGGGGCCCGGCGAGGACGGCAAGATCATCGTCTACAATTCCGGCACCTCTTCGGTTCGTGAAGAAGATGAGCTCGAAGGCTGCATCGACGAGTCGCCAGGCGACACGCGCACGGCTCTGTTTCGTATCGACGTCATAGAGATACCGGTCGACGATCCGTCGCAGGCACGGGTCGTCGACAGCCCGGCCGTCTTCGCCGATCCCGAGACAGGCGTTCTCGCGGGTCTCTGGCGCGGCGGCGACCACGGCGACGACACGCAGGAAACCTATCGGACCGATCAGTGCCACGACATCACGGTGTTCCCCGAGCAGAACATTGCGGCCGGTGCCTGTTCGGGCAACGGCATCATCTTCGACATCTCGCAGCCGCGTAAGCCGCAGCGTATTGACGAAGTCGTCGACCAGGGCTTTGCCTACTGGCATTCGGCGACGTTCAACAACGACGGCACCAAGGTGATCTTCACGGACGAGTGGGGCGGCGGCATGCAGCCGCGCTGCCGCGCCTACGATCCCCTCGACTGGGGCGCCGACGCCATCTACGACATCATCGACGGCAAGCTCGAGTTCCGCGGTTATTTCAAGATGCCTGCGCCGCAGGTCGACGAGGAGAATTGCGTCGCCCATAACGGCTCGATCATCCCGGTCCCCGGCCGCGACATCTTCGTGCAGGCCTGGTACCAGGGCGGCATCTCCGTCGTCGACTTCACGGACTCTTCAAACCCGGTCGAAATTGCCTTTTTCGACCGCGGCCCCATTGATGCCGATGACAGGATTCTCGGCGGTTTCTGGTCGGCCTACTGGTACAGGGGCCGGATCTACGGAACCGAGATCGTTCGCGGGCTGGACGTGTTGAAACTCGTTCCCAGCGAACAGCTGTCCGCGAACGAGATCGCCGCCGCCGCTATCGCCGACCAGGGTGACATATTCAATCCGCAGCAGCAGTTTCGCGTCACCTGGCCGGCCGAACCGGTTGTAGCCCGCGCCTATCTCGACCAGCTGGCGCGCGACAATGCGCTGGACGACGGAGCCAGGGTCGATGTGTCGCTGGTGCTGGATAGCGCCGGGGAACGCCTCGGCTCGGGTACGCGGGACCGCGGTCTCGCTAAAGACCTCGAGCGCTTTGCAAAGCGCCTCGGTAAAAACGCCGGTGATACAACTACTACCGCCAGGCGTTACGCAGGACTGGCTGAGACGCTGGAGGGTATCGCGGCGCGGCTCCGCTGAGTTCAGCCGCGCGACTTCGCGACGATCGTGTGGCCGCGGTGCTCGGTGCGGTGGTCCACGGTGTACGGCAATACCTCGAATATCTCGCCGGATTCGTGCCGATGCTTCAGGTCCGTCCAGTACTCCGGCGTGAGCAGGTCGGCATGATGCTCGAGAAACGCCTGCTTGGCATGCGGCTTGAAACCGAGGAAGTCGACGAACTGTTCGGGGAAAATGTCGTGCGGCCCGACGTAGAACCAGGCACCGGGACGCATCTCGTCGATGTCGTCCCGCGGTTCCGGCATGCGACGGAAGTTACAGTCGGTTACCAGGCACAGCTCGTCGTAGTCGTAGAAAATTACACGCCCGTGGCGTGAGACCCCGAAATTTTTCAACAGCAGGTCGCCGGCGAAGATATTGCTGAGCGCGAGGTCCTTGATCGCCTGGCCGTACTCGATCGCGGCGGCTTCGGCCTGTGTGTCGGTGGCGTCTTTGAGATACAGGTCCAGCGGGATCATGCGGCGCTCGATGTAGGCGTGTTCGACCACAACGTCGTCGCCCTCCACGCGGCAGGTCGAACCGCACTCCTCCAGCAGGTCGTGCAGCAGGTCCGGATCGAAGCGCTGGCGGGGAAAGCGCAGCTGCCGGAACTCCTGGGCGTCGACGAGGCGGCCCGCGCGGTCGCGCATGAATACGAGCTTGTATTTCTCCATTACGTCATGACGGCTGCCGGTCTTGGGGTAGTCGAACCGATCCCGTATGATCTTGAAGACGACGTCGTAGGATGGCAGCGTAAACACCTCCATCACCATGCCCTTGACGCCCCGCGCCCTGACGAACAGGTCGTGCGAGTCGCGCAGATGCTCGAAGAACAGGCGATAACGCTCGGTCTTGCCCTGCTTTGCGCGGCCGAGAACCGTATAGATCTCGTCCATGGGCTTGCGCGGCATAAGCCGCTGCAGGAAACCCACGGTCGCGCCGACGTGCTCGAGATCGACGTGGAAGTATGAACGCGTGAAACCGAACAGCATGCTGACGTCGTTGACGGACAGTATCACCGCATCGGCAAAGATGCCCTCATCGGAATTTCTAAGGGCGATAACCAGCGGGGACACCCAGTCGTCACCGCCGATGCGTCCGACGATAAATGCACGCGTTGCGCGATAGAACACCGGCGCCAGTAACTCGACTATCTCGACATCCTGCTGGACCTTGTCTTCCTTGCAGTAAGCCTCGATTTCGGCGGCCACGAAACGAATCGTCCGTTCGCGGTCACGAAAACGTACCCCGAAGCTGAAATCGGATAGAACCTGGTCGACCACGAATCGGAGTGCGCCGCGATTCGGGTAGGTGCGGACATCCTTCTCGTCGAGCGGCTTCTCGTCGAGAATAACGTCGGCCGCAATGAACTCGACCCGCGGATCGACCCCCACGGTATTGAACAGGCGCCTGGATATCGAGCTGAAGAAGGTCTTGAAAAACGCGTTGTCCGGATACTCGAGGATGAGTTCAGTGTAGCGATCCTTGACGGCGATCCAGAAATCCTTGCCGTTTTCGGACGCCTCGACCGTAGAGCCAAGCTCACCCAGTGCGCGGCTGACAGCCTTGTCGTACAGTTCGATACGTGCGACCGCGTTCGTGCGGCCCTGCTGCCAGTCGCGCTCTTCAAAGCAACGCGCCGCGCGCTGCGTCATCTCGCGGAAGTCCGCGTTGTAACGCAGGAATGCTTCGACAAGCTGCTCCGCAATCGCGGTTACTGCAGCAGGCGAGTGCGCCGGCTCATCCATCCCGGCTGGCTTACATGTTGGCAATCAGAGCGTCGCCGAATTCGCTGCACTTGACCTTCGTCGCACCTTCCATCAGTCGAGCGAAGTCGTACGTCACGGTCTTCTTGCCGATGGTCGCGTCCATCGTCTCCAGCAGGATGTCCGCCGCTTCCGCCCATCCCATGTAGCGCAGCATCATCTCGCCCGAGAGGATCAGCGAACCCGGGTTCACGACATCTTTATTGGCATACTTGGGTGCAGTGCCGTGCGTTGCCTCGAATACGGCGTGACCGGTCGTGTAGTTGATGTTGCCGCCGGGCGCGATGCCGATACCGCCCACCTGCGCAGCCAGCGCGTCGGACAGGTAATCGCCATTAAGATTCATGGTCGCGATGACGTCGAATTCTTTCGGGCGCGTCAGCACCTGCTGCAGCGTGATGTCCGCAATAGCATCCTTGACCAGGACCTTGCCGGCAGCGAGTGCGGCTTCCTGTTCGGCATTTGCTGCTTCCTGGCCTTTGTCGACCATCGTCCGATCGTATTGATCCCAGGTGTACGTCTTGTCACCGAAGTCGCGCTCGGCAAGCTCGTAGCCCCAGTTGCGGAAGGCGCCTTCCGTGAATTTCATGATGTTGCCCTTGTGCACGAAGGTCAGGCTCTTGCGGCCATTCGCGATGCAGTACTCGATCGCCGCACGGACCAGGCGTTCGGTACCTTCCTGCGATATCGGCTTCAGGCCAACGCCGCAGCTTTCCGGAAAGCGGATCTTCTGGTACTCGGCCGGGAAATTTTCCTTGAAGATTTCGAGGAATTTCGCGTTGGCCTCCGAACCGCGCTCGAACTCGATGCCGGCGTAGATGTCTTCGGTGTTCTCCCGGAAGATCACCATATCGACGCTGCTCGGGTCGCGCACCGGCGAGGGCACGCCGGTAAACCAGCGTACCGGGCGCAAGCAGACATAGAGATCCAGCAACTGGCGCAGTGCAACGTTGAGGGAGCGAATTCCGCCGCCGATGGGTGTGGTCAACGGGCCCTTGATCGCGACGAGGTACTCGCGACAGGCGGTGATGGTCTCGTCGGGCAACCAGCTTCCGAAATTGTCGAAAGACTTCTGGCCCGCGTAGACCTCCATCCAGTGAATCTTGCGGTCTCCTCCGTAGGCCTTCTCGACGGCCGCATCCAGGACCCGTACGGTCGAACGCCAGATGTCCGGCCCCGTTCCGTCGCCCTCGATGAAAGGTACGATCGGGTTGTCCGGGACCTGCAGGTTGCCGTTGTCGATGGTGATCCTCGCACCGCCCTCGGGCGGTGTCGGTGCTGCGTCGGCCATAATTTGCTCCGCTTGTTCTGGTTTTGTCGGGCCGCTCGGGAAGCGGCGGGGCGGATATTATGAGGGATTTGCCCGCCAGTCCCAAGAGATTTGCGGAAAATGACTACATGAGGTAGCGAAACTCGACGAAAAGTTCGCGTCCACGGCCCGGAAAGTATCGGTAATTGCCGAATGCGTAGTCAGCGCGATCGGCAATGTCGGTGTCGGCAAGATTGTTGAGGCGAGCTGCGATCGTGAGCCTGCTGGTCGCCTCGTAAGCAGTGCGCAGGTTGAGCAGGTCGTGGCCCGGATAATCGAAGCGGTTTTCTGCATCGACGAAATAGCGCCCCATGGAGACCCATTGCAGGGCTGCGCGGACCGGTCCGCCGGCGTCGTAGCCGATTTCGGCGCTGCCCATCCAGCGCGGCGCCGTATCGACGTCGCGCCCTGAAACAAAGGACTCGCCGCGCGCCGCAACCGAATCGAAATCGTAGCGGTGGCGGGCGTAAGTTGCATTAACGGCCAGTGTCCAGGCAGGAGCAAACTGCCAGTCGATTGCTGCCTCGACGCCGTCGTGACGCGTGCGGGCACCGTTAACGTTGAAACCCTGCGCGTCCCGAAAGACGCTGTTGCGCTTTCGCATGGCGAAGGCGGCAACGTCGATCGACAGCGATTCGACGTCGTGTCGCAGTCCCAGTTCGGCACTGTCTATACGCTCCGAGTCGAGATCCGCCACCTGCTGGCCGCTCTGCAAACGGTAGAGCTCGGTCATCTGCGGTGCACGGAAGCCGCGGGCTGCAACGAGATAGATCGAGGTCGTCGGAGAAAGGCGGTAGTTCAGCGACGCTTTGGGGGCGAGATTGAAGAAGTCATCGCTCCTGTCGGCGGGGCGCGTGTAGAGGCAGCCACCGAAGCCGCAGGGAGTGCCGTCATCGCGCGTGTTGCCGTCCAGCATGCGATTGTCGTAGTCGTAGCGCGTGTACTCTGCTCGCAACCCGAGACCCAGCGTCAGCAATTCGTCGAGTTCGATGTCGCTCTGCACGTACGGCGCGATGCTTACGCTGCCGACCCCGAAGTCATAGTGCTTACCTTCGGGGCGCGTCTCGACCAGGAAATCCGAGCCTTCCGCGGGGCCGAACTGCGTCTCGGTCAGGTCGACGTCGCTCCATTCGATGTCGAGGCCGGCGACGCTCGTATGGCGATCGGCGGCGAGCGTAAGCGCAGCCATGACGCCCGCGCTGACATGGCTGTTTTCCTCGAGCGGCTGGCCCGGGAGAAAATGCTGCAGGAACTCCATGTCCGAGTGGCGCAGGAACGGACGGACGTCGACGGTGGACCGCGTCATCGCTCTCGTCCAGATGCCATACAGCCGCTGGCTCGATGCCTCGCGAAAGGCCTCGGGGTTGGGGTTGCTGCGCTTAACCGTCGGGTCCTTGTAGGCGTCTTCGCCGACGATGAATCCTGCTGTCTCCTGGTCGAGATCAGTGGCTGTAAACGCCGACGTCAGCTGGCCGCCAAGGAAGTCGTTTGTCGTGTTGAGGTGCAGCTTGAATTGCCGGTAGCCCGAGTCGTCACGAAAACCGCCATCGTCGCTGAACGTGAAACCGGCAAAATGCGGGGACTGCGGGTCCGCGGGGAGTTCCGCCTGCAGCCTCAGGAACCGGTTTGCGCCGACCTCGACGAGGCCGTGCGCGGGGCCGCGGCGGCCCTGCCTGGGCATGAGAACATTGATGATGCCGTGCAGTGCGTTCGAGCCATACAGCGCATTGCCCGGACCGCGAATGACCTCGATCGACTGCGCCTGCTCGGAGTCGATCTCGAACATCTGGTTGACGTTGCAGAAACCGGAAGGCCGGATTGGAATGCCGTTCTCCAGGAACAGGAAACCGCCGCAGGAGCCGGCGCCGGTCAGCACGGGCGAGCGGATGGCCGTCAGGTGCTCCTGGCCGCTGCCGCGACTGATCCAGGCACCCGCGACCCGGGTCATCAGCTGGTGGATGTGCTGGTGGCGGACGTCGTCGATGAGCTCGCCACCCAGCAGTTCGATGTTGCCGGGATAGGCCAGTGCGGGTTGCTCGCGGCGTTGCCCGGTCACCACGATCTCGCTCAGCGTATCTTGCGCCGCAACAGCGGGAGGGGCGGCGGCCTCCGCGAGCATTATAATCACAGCCAGTCGAAACGAAACGAACAACGAGAGTCTCTGTCGATGAATCAACTAATGCCGCAATGGCGCCTGGCTATCCTGTGTGCCGCATTGTCGTTTTCAACGGCAGCCAGTGCAGGGGATACGGCTCGGGGAATGGATGTTACGTCATCTGATCGGCCGCGAGTAGGACTGGTACTCGGCGGAGGTGGCGCGCGCGGCGCGGCGCACATTGGCGTGCTGCGCGAACTCGAGCGTATGCGCATACCGATCGATGCCATTGCCGGCACGAGCATGGGAGCGATCGTCGGAGGCCTGTACGCGTCTGGCATGAGCGTGGCGGAACTCGAGCAGCTGGTGGCGGAAATGGACTGGGCGGACGCGATGTCCGACGAACCGGTACGCGGCGACCTGAGATTCCGGCGCAAGCAGGACGCGAGGGACTATCCGATCGATCTTGATATCGGCCTCGAACGCGGCAGGCCGAAGCTGCCGCTCGGCGTCGTACAGGGCCAGAAGCTCGATCTCATACTACGAAGCCTGACGCTGCCGGTATCACACATCAAGGACTTCGACGATCTGCCCATACCGTTTCGCGCGATCGCGTCGGACATCGAGACGGGTGAGATGCACGTCATGCACAGTGGCGATCTCGCGCTCGCGATACGCGCCAGCATGTCCGTGCCGGCCGCGCTGGCGCCCGTGAGGGTCGACGGGCATCTGCTGGTCGATGGCGGGCTCGTCGGGAACCTGCCGGTCGACATCGTCCGCGAGATGGGAGTGGATGTCGTCATTGCGGTCGACGTGGAGTTTCCGCTGTATGCACCTGACGAGCTGCAATCGGCGATCACGATTTCCGAGCAAATGCTGACGATCCTCATCCGCAAGGAGACGCTTCGGCAGATCGAAAAGCTCGGCGATGACGACGTACTGGTCAGACCGAAACTCGGCACTTTTGGTTCGGCGAACTTCGGCGAAATCGTGGCAGCGATCGAGCCCGGCGCGGCGGCGGCGCGGAAAGAGGAAGAACGGCTTCGAAAACTTGCGCTCGACGAAGTGCGCTATACCCAATGGCAGGCACAGAAGGTGGCGCCGGCGTCGCCCGACGAGCACCTGGCGTTCGTGCGCGTCGAGCAGGACAGCCGGCTGTCCGCCAGGGTTCTCGAATCCCGGCTGGCTGTCGAGGCGGGGGACCCGATCGATGCGGACGTGCTCGCGGCCGAGGCCGCCCAACTGCATGCGCTGGACGTCTTCGAAAAGGTCAGTTATCGACTGGTGGAAGAGGGCGGCGGTACCGGCGTCGTGTTCGACGCTCGAGCGAAGTCCTGGGGTCCCAGTTTCCTGAATTTCGGGTTCACGCTGGAGGACGACTTCGAAGGCGCGACGAACTTCGATCTCCGGGCAAGGCTGACACGGCCCGCCGTAAACCGCTACGGCGGTGAATGGCGCATCGACCTGAGGCTGGGCACGGAACCGCGGTTGCTGACCGAGTTCTACCAGCCGCTGCGCTCTGACTCGCGGGTCTTCGTGGCGCCGTATGTGGACTTCGACCAGTCGAACTTCAACGTGTTTGCCGAGAGCGATATCGCGGCGCGGCTGCGCGTTACCGAGGCTATAGGTGGTATCGACGCGGGCACAGAGATCGGGAACTTCGGTGAGTTCCGGCTGGGCGCATTCCGCGGTGGCGGTGAGTCGCGGGTCACGATCGGGGATCCGGCGCTGCCGAGCCCGGACTTCGACGTCGGCGGGCTGCGTGCTCAGCTCCGATTCGACACGCTCGACAAGCCGTGGTTTCCCGGCAACGGCCTGCGCGCCGATATCGAGTGGCGCCAGTCGCACAAATCACTGGGCGCTGACGATCGCTACGACCTTGTCGACCTGTCCGTGGAAGCGGTGCGTTCGCGTGGCAAGTCCACCTTCGGTCTGGGCCTCGACTTCCAGACCACGCTGAGTTTCGATGGCGCCGTGCAGGACCTGTTCCGGCTCGGAGGGTTTCAACGCCTGTCAGGGTACGAGCGGGGGGCAATCAGCGGCCCGCACGCGGCTGTGGCGAAATTGCTCTATTACCGCCGCATCGGTGAGTCGCCCGGTGGATTATTCGACGCACCGGTCTATTTCGGCGCATCCCTCGAAGCCGGAAACGTGTGGCAGGACAGAAGCGACATGTCGTTCGGTTCCGCGGCGATTCACGGCAGCCTGTTCGTGGGCATGGACAGCTACGTCGGGCCGATGTTCTTTGCAATTGGCGCCGGGGAGGGCGGCCTGACGAATTTCTACCTGTTCATCGGCGCGCCGCCGCCCTAGGAATTCAACGCTCGACTTTTTCGAGTACCTGTGCGGGCGAGTCGGTCTTGCGATAGTAGCCGTGACGCCGCGCCATTGAATCGTACGCCAGGTTTCTCTCGGACTCGGTGGCGTACCAGTGGAATCGCTCCCAGTCGTCGCCTATTACCGTGCGAAAGGTATCGCTTGCGGGTAACGTAACCCGGATGCCGAATCGGCGATCGGCCGCGGCAATTTCAGGGTCGACAAGATTGTGGCGGTGGCAGTAAGTCATCAGCGTCATGCAGCGGTCTTCAGAAGCGCGAGTATACCCAAAGTGCGGCGGGAATCATCGCGCTTCGCCGCGGTCCGAGGCGCCTTCACGATCGGCCCATCCCAGCAAGCGCCGCGTTATGAACAGGTAAGGCGGCTTTACGATCCGCATCCACAGCCGCGACGGCAACGACGGCGCAGCCAGGATCCGTCGTTGCCGAGCCGTCAGGTGCTCCGCACAATAGGTACGCTTGTGCTTCAGCAGGTGTCGCAGGTCGTCGTAGCCGAGTATGCGGAACAGGCGACCACGGCCCGGGGCATGCCAGGCCATCTGGAAATCGACAAAAGCCGGTTGACCGCCCGGAGTAACCAGCACGTTGGGCTCCTTGGCGAGATCATTGTGCACGACGTTGCGGGCATGCAGCTGGCGCAACAGCCGCAGGGCGCACCTGAAATAGGCCGGGTCCCCCGGCCTGGCATGATGCATCGGTGCGCCGTCGAGGTAGTCGCGGACCAGCCGGTCACGGTCCGCGTGGAGCAGCCCGGGTACGCCGTCGAGTCCGTCCAGTACGGCCAGCACCCGTGCCTCGCGCCGCATGAGGACCCTCGCGAGCCAGCGCAGCATGAGAGCCGCAGGCGTTACGTCGCGCACGATACGCGCCCGTCCTTCGACGGTTTCCAGCCGGACTTCGCCGAACAGGTCCTTTTTAAGTAGGCGGGACTCAAGCATCATGGTTGTAGGCTGCGAGGACAATCGCAGAGAATACCGCAGTACGGGGTTACGGGATCCACAGTGAGCACGAAGTCCGACGGGCACAAGCCGCGCAAAGACAAGTCGCGCGGGGAATCGAGTGGCGAGTTTTTCAGCGTCGGTCCGCCGCTGCACGCCGTCCGCGCCGGTTATGTGCGTCGTCGGGCCGACGACCTGCTCTTCGACGCGATTCTCGCCGGGCGTTACGCTCACGTAATCGCTCCGTGCCGCAGCGGCAAGTCGAGCCTTGTTGCTGCGATGGCTGCGCGACTGGAAGCCAAGGGGTTCAATGTCGCGATTCTCGATCTCGGTCAGATCGGTGAACGTGATGCTGGCACGGATGCCGGTCGCTGGTATTACAGCGTAGCCTATCGAATCCTGCGCCAGTTGCGGATCCGCTTCGACCTGCAGTCATGGTGGCAGGAAAAGTCGGTGCTGGGCAATTGCCAGCGCTTGCTGGAGTTCTATAACGAGATCGTGTTGCGTTTCGTCAAGGAACGTATGGTGATCTTCGTTGACGAGGTCCAGTGCATCGGCGAGAACTCGATCGGCACGGAGTTACTGGCCAGCATTCGCTCCGCGCATAACGGACGAGCAACGGAGCCGGAGTTCGCGCGACTGAATTTTGTACTGCTCGGCGAGTGCGACCCGGTGAGCCTGATCGATGAACCGGGGCTGTCGCCGTTCAGTGTTACGCAGTCGATCCCGCTTGACGACTTCTCGCGCGACGAGCTCACTATTTTCGCAACCGAGTTGAACCTGCCGGCAGAGCAGGCGCGGCAGGCCCTGGATCGCATCCACTACTGGACGAACGGGCAGCCGTACCTCACGCAGAAGATCGCACGCGCGATTTCCCGCGAGCAGTTCGACGACGAAATCGATGAGCACGTCGACGGCCTGGTCAGGCAGCAATTCATGGGGCGCGCTGCGCTGCAGACCGAGCCTCACCTGAGCCATATTCACCGTGAGGTCATGCGCAACCCCAAGCAAAGCGAGGCGCTGCTGAACCTGTACGGGCGTCTCCGCAAGGGGGTCCCGGTCGACACGGACCTCGGCTCGCCGCTGCAGCGGCGCCTCGTGGCCATCGGCCTGTTGAGCGTCAATGGCGAGGGTGACCTGCAGGTTCGCAACCGTATCTACGAGTCAGTGTTCACCGCACGTTGGGCCAATGAGAACCTGCCGACGCGCCTCCGGGCTCCGCTGACGGCGCTGGCGGCGATTTTCCTGGTGGTCGCGATTCCGTTCATCTATACACAGTGGTTGCCCCTGGTCTACGTGGGCACCCTGACATCCGGGACTGCCGAGCTCCAATCGGCCGAGACGGCATGGCGAAATCTGCGTTCATTCCCCGGCCACGCGGGCACGGCGGACAACCTGTACCGGAACTTTCTCCAGTCGCGGGCAGCACAGGCGGACGACGCCGGTGTCGTCGAGGCGCTGTCTGCATTAGCCGCAGAATTACCCCGCCCGGGTAAGCTCCCGGATGAGCTTCGTGCCGCCTTCTGGGACAAGCAGGTACGAGTGGCGACGCGCAGCGAGCAGCGCGACCAGGCGTTGATTGCCGCCCTCGAGTCACTTGTCTTGTCGACGCCGCAGCGTCGTTATCGTGCTGCGATGCTCCTGGGCGACGATTATCCGTTGTTGATTGCCAGCCTGCCGGCGACGGAAGCAGCCGGCGCGATCTTTGACCCCGGCAACAAGCTGTTGACGACAACGCAGGGCTCGAAAGTCCGCCAGTGGTCGCTCACGCCGCAGTATCTGCAGCCCTCCGGCGAATGGACGATTACCGCGCTCGAAGTTTCGCCGCTCGTGCGGCGGGTTTTCGTCGACCGCGATGGCACGGTGAACCGCGTTAGCCTGAGCCTGAATGTCAGTCACTCACGTCTGTCGGATCTTCGAATCAAGATTATCGCCCCGTCCGGGCGCGTCGTGGAAATCGAAACCGGTATCGATCGTGCGTCGAGCAGCGACGACATACGGATACCCGCGAGTCAGCTTCGGGAGCTGGTGGGTGAGCCGATGGCCGGAACGTGGAGTCTGTCGGTACGCGACGAGGAGATCGGTGTTGCCGGCCACCTCGTCGGCTGGAACCTGACCCTGAACTCACAGGGCCTGGTCGAGGATTTCCAGCGCGGCCTGCACATTCCGGATCCCGCGGAACGCGATACCGACAACATCTGGATCGGTCCTGAGGGACGTTATGCCGTGGCCCGCGCCCTGCAGAGCGACAGCGCGCGCATCTGGGATCTCGCATTTGCCAAGCCGATCCGGGCCGTCGCCGTAAGCCAAAACGAAAAAATCGTCGGGCTCGACAATGGCGCCCGCCACCTGGTGACGGCGACTGCAGAGACTGTCAATGTCTGGGCCACCGCTACGGGAGACAGGATACAGGCAATGAAAGTCGGTGCCGCAAGCCTGACTTCGAGGCTTACCGGAGACGGCCTGCACCTTTTCGCCGAGACCCGCGGCGACACCGATACGCGGCTGGAACTCTGGTCCCTGGAAACGGGTGACGTCCAGGGCCGCCTCGGTATCGCCGGTACGCCTGCGCTGGTCGCGCTGGATTCCAGTGGCGCCCACATTGCCGTTGCGGACTTCGACCGGGCCGTACGCGTCTGGGATTTTCAAAGCGGCGAAATGCTGGCGCAGATCGACCTGCCGCTGCAGCCGAGCGCTATCAGTCTCGACGCGGGCGGTAACGTACTCGGCGTGATTTACGGCGACTCCGGCGCCTCACTCTGGCGCGTAACTCGGCCGGGGTTGCCGATGCTCGATGAGCGAGGCAAAGGGCGCTGGAGACTCGCGTTCTCGTTATCCGGTTCCAGCGTCGCTGTGGGACGGCCCCGCAGCGGCTACCAGGTATACCGCGCGGAAAACGGTCAACAGGTGGGGCCGCTGCTGGGTTCGGGCGGCTCGGGCGCGGCAAGACACTTGCTGGCTTTCAGTTCGGACGAGCGCGTGTTGCTGACCGGCGGACCCGACGGTGCAGCAAGATTCTGGCGCGTCCCGGGTGACGTCGTGCCCGTGGCAGCGGCGCAATCGGATTCTGGTCACGCGGTCTGGACGGCCGCAAGTGATGCCGTGATCGCAGCGACGCCGGATTCTGGCAACCTGGTGTTCGGTGACGGTGGTGGTCACGTCCACGTCTTGCCAGCCGACGTATCGGCGGAGACGCTCGCGGTCGCGGCGGAAGAAGTGAGTTTCGTAGGGCACGATGCGGCGGTGCGTCTGCTACGGATCAGCGCCGATGGGCGGTTCGCGGCCAGCGCCGGGGCCGACGATACCGTGCGCGTCTGGAATCTTGCCGACGGCAGACCATTACCGTTCATGACGGACATGCCGGGCGGTGCGGTTACAGCGCTGGAGTTTTCGCCGGACGCATCGATGCTCGCGGCCGTCAATGCCACCCGTGTCGTGCTGCTCGATACCGGGAGCGGGAATACCTTAGTCGAGTTTCCGCTGGGCGAAGCACATGCCGGTGTTGCGTTCGCGGACGACGACAACCTTTACCTTGGCGGCAATTCAGGAACGCTGAACGTCGTGTCTCGGAATGCATCGGGCGCCTGGATCCTGCAACAGCGCTGGCAGGGATCTTTCGCGATCAAGTGGTTGCGTGCGTCACCGCGGGGCCGCCACCTGGTGCTCGTGGATGAGAACAACGTGGCTCAGCAGTTCGATCTTGAAGAAGGCCGTATAGGCGCACTTTCCGTCAGTCTTCCGGAAAACGTGGAGGACGTGGCCTTCAATCCGGTTGGTTCACGCGTCTATTTCCGCACAGCACGCTGGGTACATCGCACAAGTTCGTCGACGAACGGCCTCATATGGCTGGATGCGATTATCGGACCGCGGCCCGCTCATGGCGGCAGCATTATTGTGAGTTCAGCAACGTCCGCAGGCAACGAGATTCAGCTGCCGGTCAATCGTGCAGGCACCGTTACCCTCGCAAAACTGCGATTCGACTCGAGCGAGAAACCGGCATTGTTCGGCAACCGCGATGAACTCATCGAGGAATGGCGTGACAAGCTGGGGATGGCAATGGAAGCGCGCTGGGGAACGGCCGCGACTGCAACCAGCGGCGGCAGCCCGGGCAGCGTCAGCAGGCCCTAACGCCGGTCGCCGCGCAGCGTACGGACGAGAATTTCCAGGTTTGCCGCAGTTACGTCGCCGGGCATTACCGGTTCGCCAACGTGGACGGGCACCCTCGCGAAAAGGCGGCGCGGGAATTTGCGAATCTTGCCGCCATTGCTGCGGCTGAACCAGCTGCCCCAGAGATTCTGCAGCGCGACCGGCACGACCGGTACGGGACGGTTGGCGATTACTCTCTCGATGCCCGGTCGAAACCGCTGGATCTCGCCGTCACTGGTAATGCCGCCTTCCGGGAATATGCAGACGATGTTGCCTGCCGCAAGTTCCGCATCCACCTTCTCGAATGCTTCGTTCATCAGCTGTTCGTCCTCTTTCGCGGAGGCAATGGGAATGGCCCGGACCTGCTGGAACAGGAAGCGTAACAGCGGCAGCTGGAAAATCTTGTAGTACATGACAAAGCGTATCGGCCGTCGCACGGACGCAAGCAGAACTATCGGATCCATGTAGCTCACGTGGTTGCACACCACGACGGCGGGACCCTTGTCCGGAATATTCTCGACACCGGTCGGGCGGACGCGATAGATAATGTTGACCACTATCCACGCGAGGAAACGCATCAGGAACTCGGGCAGCAGCGTATAGATGTAGAGGGCGACCACGGCGTTCAACAGTGCAAGAACGATGAACAGTTCCGGTATCGAAAATCCGGCGCCGAGCACGGCAATCGAGAGCAGCGAAGCGACAACCATGAATACCGCATTGATGATGTTGTTCGCGGCGATGATTCGCGAAAGATGTTTGCGTTCCGAGCGTTGTTGAATGAGGGCATACAGTGGGACGCTGTAAAAACCGCCGAAAGCGCCGAGCAAAAGGACGTCTGCGAGCACGCGCAAGCTACCCGGCCGGCTAATGAACTCGCCGATGCTGGCAACCGACGATACGGCCGCGATCGGTTGTGCGAAATACAGGTCGATCGCAAACAGGCTCAGGCCGATTGAACCGAAAGGCACCAGTCCGAGCTCGATGCGGTGGCCGGACATGCGTTCGCATAACAGCGAGCCCACGCCAACGCCGATGGCGAACGAAACGAGCAGCGCGGTCGTGATCGATTCATTGCCGTTCAGTATCGTCAGCGTGTATGCCGGCAGTTGCAGGGTCATGGCGGAGCCGAAGAACCAGAACCACGAGATGCCAAGGATGGCGAGAAAGACGTCGCGTCTTTCTCGCGCATAGCCGACGATGCGCCAGGTTTCCGACCAGGCATTCCAGTTGATCGACAGATCGGGATCAACGGCGCGCGTTTTCGGTACGCGCCGGCTTGCCAGGTAACCGAGGACCGCGACGGCAACCAGGCTACCCCCCAGCAATACCTGCGAGTCCGGACTCAGGGCGACGGTGGCACCACCCACGACGAGCCCGAGGATGATGGCGATATATGTGCCGGCTTCGACCAGGGCGTTGCCGCCGATAAGTTCCTCGGGGTCGAGCTGTTGCGGCAGATACGCGTACTTGACCGGTCCGAACAATGTCGACTGGCAACCCATAAGGAACAGCACCAGGAGCAGCGCGACATAGCTCCCCGAAGCGAATGCAATCGCCGCGATGATCATCAGCGCGATCTCCAGCAGCTTGATGCGGCGCATCAGCATCGATTTCTCGTACTTGTCGGCGAATTGCCCGGCGGTTGCCGAGAACAGGAAGAACGGCAGGATGAACAGGGCTCCGGCGACGTTCGCCAACTCGCTGTGGTTCATCCCGGCCACGAGCACGCCCTGGAACGTGACGAGGATCACGAGCCCGTTGCGAAAGATGTTGTCGTTGAGCGCGCCGAGGAACTGCGTAACGAAGAACGGGGCAAAACGGCGTTGACCGAGTAACCGGAACTGGCTCTGATCCGACACGTGGCGTGCTTCCCGCTGCGATGACGGGCGTCACTATAGCATCGGCGAAAACTGCGAACTCGCACCGCTCATCGGCGTTGACAGCGGTGCTAAGATTCCGGATGTAGCAAGCTGATATTTATACCAATTAGCCAATTTATCCGGTTTCGATGATGACACTGCGTGTGACAATCCTGATAGGCGGCATCGCCCTGGTTGCGGGATGCGCCGAACCGCCGCCGCCGCGGTCGGTCCAGGAGTTCGTGGACAATCCGATCGTGCTCGAGGCGGCGCTTGTCCGCTGTTCCCGTAATCGTTCGGAAACACGCTACGATGCCGAGTGCGTCAATGCCCGCGAGGCGAACAAGATTATCGCTGCCCGGGAGGAAGCGGCTCGACGCGCCGAATTCGAGGCCCAGTCGGAGCGCAAGCGGCAGTCATTGCGGCGAGCGCAGGAGGCTGCCGCCGAAGCCAGGCGCCGCGCGGCCGAGGCGAAGAAGCGACGCGAAGAGGCCGCCTACCTGGCGCAATTCGGGCAACTGCCGCCCGACGGCAACCAGCAGTCGGAAGAACCGGCTACCGGCAACGTGCCGATCGCTGTCATTCCGGAGTCCTCCGAGGAAAGCACGAACACGAACGACAACGGTTACCGGGAGCCCCTGAGCGTGGCGCCGTCGGGAACGAGCAATGCGCCCGCGGCCGAGATAGCGCCGGAACCGGAATCCGCCCGGAATCTCGACGAGATTCGGGAAGAACTGAAACGCCGCAACGAAGAGTAGTGCGCCGGCCTCAGAAATTCGTTTCGTAGCTGGGTTCGCCCGAATCGCCGGTGTCGTCAGCCTCGCCGGGACCCGGCATACCGAAAGTCTGCACACTGGATTCTGGCTCGCTGGCCGGAGTCGGCGATGGCAGCGCCTGCATGCCCGGTGCCCGCGCCAGGCGCGTGGTCTGCGCCGTCAGGACCTGGACAAAACGATTCGCGATGTCCGGTGCGATATTCGGAGAACTCGCAAAGATCTTTTCCGGCGTCATGCTCGGCGAGCTGTAAAAGGCCGCATTCGCCCTGCGATCCATCGTGACACCCGATCCGGCGAAGGAAACGCCTGCAAAGATGCCGCGCGCCCGAGAGTAAGAGACGATTTCGGCCTGGAAGCGTATGTCCGTCGCGCCTTCCACGCTGCGGCCCACCGGCCCGGCGGCGATGGAAGCGTCTGCACCCAGGGTCAGCTTGCCGCTGGTGATGTCGTCCACGCCACGGCGGGTCTTGAATACCAGGACCACATCCGTACGCTGCACGCCGGCCTGGAAGCCGAGGCTGCCGCCCGTCAGTGTGATGAAGGCGGGATTGCTCCACGAGCCATCGTCCTGCCGCACGACGAGAATGCCCTTGCCGCGGCGTGCGCCGAGGCCAAAGCCTATCCGAACGACGCCCGGCACGACCGCAACCGCATAAGCCCGTGCGAGCATGGCCGGAGGAATGCTTTGCTCCGGGATTCGCAGAAACTGGTCGAGCACGTCCGCAGAATTAGCGACGCGCTGCTCCTCTATGCTGGCGGCAGCCGCTGGTAACGCGAACAGCAATACGGCTACTGCCAGGCAAGCCTGAAGTTGTCTACTACGCATGATTGTATTCCCCGTGTCGGAAGGGACACGCCAGCGCCCGCTTCCTTGAGTGCCCAATTCGCTCAAGGCCCTGATCATACGTCAAATCAGGCCGTTACTCACTCTCGCTGCGCCGCCCGGCGATCAGTGGCGGCAGGGGCATGTCGAGCGACGCGCACACCGTGCGTATCAGCTCGGTCTCTGCGCTGGTGACGCGACTGTCGTGCACGGCAACCGCGGTAACGGCCTTCAGGACCAGGTTCCGGCCCTTGCCGTTGAGCGCCGTTAGCAGGTCCAGGCTGCGCTCCAGGGCGCGCAGCGTATAGCGTTCCTTCGACTGATAGTCGTGCGCCCGGGCCCATTTGCCGAGATAGGCCTTGCCCGCCTCGAACGCCTGTTCGCTGCTGGCGGCGTCCCGGTGGCCGTAATCGGCGACCACCGTGAGCAGATCGATGACGGCCTGGCGCAACTCGCGGCGG
>Ga0316201_10000230_pt1 | contig 28308 bp, 23 predicted proteins | sample CS6wburrow_MG_FD_204516 | JGI IMG/M metagenome (GOLD analysis project Ga0316201, IMG submission 204516) | Coastal sediment microbial communities from Delaware Bay, Delaware, United States - CS-6 worm burrow | ecosystem: Environmental > Aquatic > Marine > Coastal > Sediment | place: USA...
GACATACAGAGTTATGGGACGTATATCGTGTTCGTACTGAAGTCAACAATTGAACTACAGCTATTAGTTTCTTCAATACAGCTTGGGCTACTAGAATAACAACTAAACATTGATTTGAATCAATAGTCCTACTAACAAAATCTGGTAAAAGTTTCGCTTAATAATCAATAACGCCTTCTTCATGGAGTGGTATGAATCTTCAGCGTTCACTAACACCCACTTCGGTCCTGCCCGCTTTCCACGTGCCTGCTTGTCTGTATCAGCTCCTGTATTTGTTGGTGCTGTGCATGTGGATGAGCGTGTGCACACAGGCATGGGCTGCAGCGACAGTACCAATGGAAGTGAAGATGCCCGGCACGCAACCGGAGGACAGTGTTTCACTCGACCTCAGTGACGGCTGCGACCAATGCCACGAGGATAGTGGCGCCGGCGTTAGCATCGTGCACGACTGGCGCGGCAGCATGATGTCGCATGCCGGCCGCGATCCCTTATTCTGGGCCACCATGGCCATCGCCGAGCAGGACTTCGACGGTTCCGGAGACCTCTGTATCCGCTGCCATACTATGAGCGGCTGGCTGGACGGCCAGTCCACACCCACCGACGGCTCCGCTCTGGGCGCGGACCACGTGGCCGAGGGCGTCGGCTGCGAGATATGCCATGTGATGACCAACACCGACGACAGCGAGTTCGTCGGCGAACAGAACTCGCCCTTTATCGCCAACGACGGCGTGGCGCCGCCGAACACCGAGGGCTACTACGGTAGTGCCCAGCTCTCCATGTGGGGTGGCAATGAACGGTTCGGCCCCTATTCCGACGCCAACGCCAAGCACCAGTGGGAGCAGTCGGAGTTCATCCGCTCGGTCGATTTCTGCGGTTCCTGCCACGATGTCTCCAACCCGGTAGTCGGGGACCTGGCGCCGAATAACGGTGCGCAGCAGCCGCTGGCGGCCGGTACCTTCGACGGCCAGCTCGACACCACGGGCAACCCGCGCAACATCACCGACAAGGCCGCCTTCAACAATCCGCCCTACAAGTACGGTGTGGTCGAGCGCACCTACAGTGAATACAAGGCCGGACTCCTTTCGCAGACACTGGTATCTGACTACGCCACCCTACCCGCAGACCTCCAGTCCGGCGCTATTGCCGATGCCCGCACCGCGGCTCTCGGTGCCGGCACCGGCGGCAACTATGCCGACGGCACGCCCCGCTTTTTCAGTTGCCAGACCTGTCATATGCAGGCCACCACGGCGCTGGGTTGCAACAAGAACAACGTTTTGCTGCGCAAAGACCAGCCCATGCACGACCTGACCGGCGGCAATTACTGGATGCCGCAGGTTATCCAGTACATGGATACGGCCGGCACCCTGTTGGTCGGCGGCGGCCTGACGGCACTGGAAATCACCGGCATGAACGCCGGCATTGCACGCGCGCAGCACAACCTGACGCGCGCCGCCTCCCTCTCCGTCACCGGCAATACCCTGCGGGTCACCAACCTGACCGGCCACAAGCTCATCACCGGCTACCCCGAGGGTCGGCGCATGTGGCTGAACATCGTCTGGAAGGACGGGGTTGGTACGGAACTGCGCGAGGACGGCAAATACGCCCCGCTGGCATTATCATTCGATATTAATGGCGACGGCAATGTCGATGCCGGTGACACGGTCGATACACTGGCTGACCTACATGATCCGAACACGCGCATCTATGAGGCACATGGCGCGATCACGCAGGAGTGGGCAAGCAAGCTGATCGCCGTGTCAGCCAGCTACGGCAGCGTCCCGGTTGCCTTTGACCGCGTGACGGGCGCAGTTACCCACACTGTGGCCGATATTGCCGCGCTGAACGCGGGCGAACACATCGAAACCTTCCACTTCGTGCTCAACAACAAGTTGGTCAAGGACAACCGCATTCCGCCTTACGGTATGGCCTACGATGCGTCACTGACGCGATCGGTACTGCCGGTGCCGGCGACGCAATACAGCAACCCAGGGGCTGGCGGTACCTTCGATTACTGGGACGACTTCACGCTTAACCCGCCGGCCGGCGCGGTGGCAGCCGACATCAGCCTGATGTACCAGCCGACCAGCTATGAGTACATCCAGTTCCTCTATCTCGCCAATAACGGCAGCGTACCTTTTCTTGCAAATGAGGGCAGCAATCTACTGGATGCCTGGCTGAACACCGGCATGGCGGCACCATATGTCATGGCGTCGACCACCTGGACGGCAACGTTACAGGATGCCGATGGAGACGGTCTATCCGATAGCGTTGAAACCAACACTGGCACCTATAACGGGCCAAGTGATACGGGTACCGACCCGAATGTGCCGGATACCGACGGCGACGGACTGGACGACGGCGATGAAGTGAACATATATGCGACCAATCCAATACTGCGCGACAGTGACGGAGACGGCTTCGGTGATGGCGTGGAACAGGAAGCAGGCACGAACCCGAATAATCTGGCATCCCCCTGGCCTGAGGCAGATGGTGACTTGGCGCCGCTGGATACATACGATGGCCTTGTGAATGCCGCAGACTACCTCATCGCCCAGCGCATGGCCTTGGGGCTGCTAACGCCAACAGAGCTTCAGAAAGCCCACGGTGACATGGACGGCAGCGGTGAGATCAACATACCTGATCTTTTACTGATTCTCCAACGGGCATTGGGCAATTAGCCAAATAATTCTAGAATAACAAGGCTGATTAATTGTTCCTGAGTGTCCGATAGCAACCTCTCACTGTGCAGAAGATTTCTTTACGCAAACGGCAAAAATGATGGCATTCCTGCCTCTCGCTGGTGGGCCATGTAGGTCCGCAGTTGGCCGGAAGTACGTGTCTAGCGTTTCCGTCAGCAGCCAGGGTTCAGTGATCGGGAACGGCAAGTACCTACCCACTTCCGGACATTTAGTCGCTACCAATATTACCCAGCCCCATTTTCCCGCCCGGGCCAATCAACAGAATTCCGGGTACGCTTGGGCGGGTGAAAACCTGAAATTCTGAATCTGTTCAATGATGCACACGGTCAGTTTTTCAGGTTTCCATTTTTTTCAGACCCCCTCCCTGGCTGGATTTGCGGAGATTCTGGCGCCGGCCGATCACCCGCCCTCACCACGGGCAGCATGCGGCGTTCCCCTGGCGTCGGCACAAACTACCCCGCCCTGCTGCCCGCAGTGGCCCGCTCTGGGCCGTTCTGAGCACAGCTTGCAGCTGCCCTCGTTGGCCACGTCCTCCAACACGCGGCGACAGATGTGCAAGTTCAGTGAAATCTCGGTCGCCCATAAGGGACAACTCGTTAAAAATGATCACGCTTGGAAATAATATTGTGCAAAATACCGAGACGAATGCTCGGGAAGGTTCAGGTAATATCTCAGGCGGCTCGGTCAATCGGAACGGCCACAGAAAAGCGTTTTGGTTTCTTCAACTTTCTGTCCACAACTCAGAGTGTTTCTGCTACTGTTAATCACTAGGTCGGCGGTTCGAGCCCGTCCCGGGGAGCCATTTAATTTTCTTCGGTTTAAATATCCCCTCGTCCACTATAATGGTGGATCGATAGATCGACATTCACCCTGTGGCTGCCTGCATAATATCCGGTATGCAATTCCACCGAACTTTACCGCCTGGCCTGCACCCGGTTTGTCAAACAAAATCTCATGCCAGCCAACATGAATGATAATTTACAGGAATCCATCGATCGCCAGCGTCGCATACTCAAAGACTGGCTGGCTGCCTCTCTGACCCGGATCGCGGAAGACTGCAGAGAGTTGTGGCCGGATCGACAGGCTCTTGAAGCCCGCCTGATGGACGGGCTGACCGAGCTACCCTACTGCAAGTACCTGTACCTGCTCGATGAGCAGGCGCACCAGATCACCGCCAACGCTTCCCGCACCGGCTTGCTGGAAGAACACTACGGCCGTGACCGGAGCGACCGCCCCTATCTTGGCATGGCACTCGCCGGCGCGCCCTTCTCGCTCTCCGATGCCTACATCAGCCGCAATGCACGGCGTCCCTCACTGACGGCCGTGCAGATTATCCGTGCAGACAACGGCCGCCTGCTGGGCTATCTCGGGGCGGACTTCGATCTGCGCGAACTACCTGCCACGCATGCACTGAGCACACAACCAAGTCAATGGATGCAACTCAAGGGCGACCCGGCTATCCGCTCCGGACTTTTCCACCAGGCGCGTGCGACCAGCCCGATGGACGAACGCTTCGACCTGGTCCTGGACCTGCTCGCCGAGCTGATCACGATCAACGGCATTTTCCACGCCAAGCTGCACTTCTCGAGCTCCCGCGCCACACTCTGGTCGATGGATGACCCGTATCGTTTTCGTATTCACGGTATCGAAGAGCTCAGTAACCCGGACCTCTGCCTGGCCTATCCCCGTAGGGACTATCCTGCCGATGCGCAAATCCCGCAAGATGCCGTCATCAGGATACTCCGCTGTTTCCGCGACCTCAGATTCATGGACGAAACCATTTATCTGCGCTCGGGAATGCTCAATATCTTCAACGGCCTCATCGGGCTAACCTTCTCATGTGACGGATCCCATTACATGCCCTGGGATGAATTTCTCGACAAGAACCTGGGATTCTGGCTCGGCACATCCAGCGAGGAAGGCGTTTGTTAACCACCAGGTCGGCGGTTCGAGCCCGTCCCGGGGAGCCATTTCAGATTCTTACACTTACGACACCCATCGTGCGACATTGAGGGTGACCATAAGACCGACAGTCACCGGATCGACCACCCTCGCCTTCCCTGTCGGTGACCCATCAACTGCACTTTTGATGGTCCACCCTTCAAAACCGCCGAGAAAGCCATGTCCGATCCAGTAATAATCATGTCGCCGCTTTGCCGGGAAATGAGCGGGGACGGCACCAAGATTCAAATCGACATCTATCGCGGCGAGGACGAATCGGGCTGGGTCCTGGAGGTCATCGACGAAGAGAACACATCGACCGTATGGGATGACCCGTTCGACACAGACCAGGAAGCCCTCAATGAAGTGATGGAGGTCATCGAGCGGGAGGGTATCAGGTCGTTCCTGGAGAGTGCGCCCGTAGTGATGCCCTGAGTCGTCACAAGGCAGTGGCCAACCAGGAACTCCGATCGAATCCATCCCGGCATCAGCCCTCCTATCACATGTAGCCACACCGCAAGCGGGCAGCCGGCCCTCGTTTTCAGTCGGTCCGCGTCATCCCGCGCAGGGGAATTCCCGAAACTGCATCAGGGACCAGAACGTGCCGCCATCCGTGGTGAGAAAGAAGCTGCGCCTGCCGTTGATACAATTGTCAGTCGAGTCAATGGCAATCCCTTCGTGATTGTCCGACTTTATCGACCCGGGGCCATTGTAGATCCTGATTGTATCCAGCCTGCGTTCGCTGCCGACCCCGGATGAAGAAAGCCGGGCCACCTCGAGCTGGTTGAAGTCACCCCCATGCCAGATATAGAGCTGCCCGGTTGAACGATCGAATTCGAGGCCGGAGACCTCTTCCCTGCCGGTCCGGTAGCGTCCGACAAACGTATAGGAAGCATCCTTGCGATTGAGGTCAAAGGCATAGAGATAGCCGCGATGCTGGCGGCCCACCAGCATCAGCCCACCCATACCACCCCTGCTCCGGTAGGGCCTGCCGGCGGCATCCACAAAGCCGTGTTCTTCGACGAAGCGATCGGGCACGAAGGTAATCGCCTCGGCACCCCTGCCCGATCCGAGGTCAGGCGAGACATTCCAGCTGTTCTTTAATAGCGCCGAGCCGTAACGGGAAAGGTCCAGTTCCTGGATCAGACCTTTTCCCTCCACGATCAGATAAATCGTTTCCGGCTCGTCGAAACCTGCAAGCGTCAGTCCCTCGATATCCCCAAAATCGGCCCACTCGCCCCGCACAGCATTTTTACTGCCGACAGCATAGTGGCCATACCTGTCCCGTTGCAGCATCCAGATGCGTGAGTCATCGTGCGTGTTCCTGCAAACCCAGAGCTGGTTGGTCTCGGGATTCCACACCGCGCCACTCAGGTCTTCATAGAATTCGTTTTTCCAGAAGACACCCTCGACTCCGGTAAGGTTACTGGCCTGCCAAATCGACTCTGCCGGCCATGCGCAATCCGAGCGTGGCGAAGTTATGCAGGTATTCCGTTCGCAGCGATTTTCGGTGCAGGCCAGGCCATCGTTGCAGTCGGCGTCATCCCGGCACGTATGACCGCTGGCTAGACTACCGGCGGCTGGCCGCGACAACTCCGGCCGGGGGTCCTGCCGGGTGCCGCTGTGGGTACAGGCGGTCACGCCGGCGGTGAGCAGAATCAAACCGAGAACAAGTGCCGGGTTCAGCAGCATATTTTTCACCCAGTAAGACTGGACAGGGAGATTACCGTAACTGGATACGGCAGTACAACGAGGAGCGCCCTCACGACTTGACTCCGCAGGCATGTCTGGACACCCGGAACCCACAGGAGAACTCTAATCATGTGTGCAACCAAAAAAGGCGGGGGGGTTACCGAGCCATTTCAAACCTTCAGCTTGTGATGCATCGTCCGGCGAGGGTGTACACAGGGGAATAACAACCGACCGCGCTCCCGGGCTATTACGGAAGGGTCGGTCCGAGGATGAATTCCATTGTCTCGAAACCCTGGTCTTCCAGGGCCGCCACGACTTCGTCCGTGTCACAGTCCGGGTTCTGCTCTTCGACAGCTGCAATCAGGCCGGTCACATGGCGAAAGGCCTCGTGTGACTCGTAGTCATCGGGTACGCGAACCAGGCGGATGGCCTTGGCATCGCTTGCGGGCAGGATCATCAATGTTTCACTCATGAGTTGACTCCGTTCGACGTTCGTTTCGCACTGGTATGCGGCGACTTTTTGATTATCACCTGAATATGGTGACTTAGACAGTCCTTTTTCCGCAAGCGTCTTTCCCTGCAGGTCATCACCCGGTCGGCATTGCAAGCCTGTTACGGGGAGACATTTCCCGAACAGCATTAATCACTTCGGAAAATTCTCGTCTATACTGGTCGACAATCACCTGTAAAGCCGGCTTGTCAGGACAATACACCAGGTGAGCAACCAGCACTCGATCACCAGGGGAGGATGCACCGATGAAGCCCGTTATCCTGGCCACCATGGCCCTCACTGCTTTTCAACTAAGCGCATCCACCGCTCTTGCACAATCACCCCATGGTCAAACACCCGACCCCCAGGCGATTCTGAACCAGATGCCTCACATGCAGGGCATGCAGGAACTCCAGACCAAGTACGACAACATCAAGAAGGAAAGGCAGCAGGAACGCAAGGTTATTATTGACAGGATATACGAGGAAGAACTCGCCAGGGCAAAAAAGGAACAGGCCGTGCAGGGGCCTTTTTACGATCCCTATGCTGCATCTGAATGGGCGGCCAAGCAGCGGGTAGAACAGTTAACGACACAGTGGAAAAAAGAAGACCAGCAACTGGACGCCCAAATGCATGAAGAAATGATGGCTACCACGGGCCTGGGAAAGATGCTGGGAAACCAGCAAGAGATGATGAAGCAGTACGGCTATACGCCACCGGCCCAGTAGTAACTCAACCTGTCCGGGTCCCGGGTGGGACGCCCCACACCCGCGAATCTGACACCGACAGGTCTAGTCGTTTATGGCCTTTAGAAGACCCTTGCCGGCCTGGCCGAATTCAGACAACAGGTATTCAAGAAAGGCTTCGCGTAACTCGGGGTGCTCCAGGGCAAACTCGATCGTCGCCTGCAGGTATCCCAGCTTGCTGCCGCAATCGTAACGCTTGCCGGCAAAGCGATAGGCAAGCACCCGCTCTTCGGCAAGCAGCTCTTCGATGGCATCCGTGAGCTGGATTTCACCACCGGCGCCGCGCGGGATCTTCTCCAGGTGCTTGAAGATAGCCGGGGTGAGGATATAACGGCCCACCACAGCCAGGTTGGAACGGGCATCCTCGGGAGCGGGCTTTTCGACAATGCTGCGGACCTGGGAGATACGCCCGTCTGTTTCGCCCGGATCAACGATACCGTACTTGTCGGTTTCATCGACCGGGACTTCCTCGACACCGAGGATGCTGGCATGTTGATCGTTGTAAACAGAGGCCATCTGGCCAAGTACACAGTTGCCACCACAGTTAATCAGGTCATCAGCGAGAATCACTGCGAACGGCTCGTCACCCACGACCGGCTTGGCACACAACACCGCGTGTCCGAGTCCCAGCGCCTCGGGCTGACGCACATAGACACAGGTCACGTTGGCCGGCACGACCTCCTGCACAATCCTGAGCAGTTCCGTCTTGCCCTTCTTCTCCAGTTCGGATTCCAGCTCGTAATTCTTGTCAAAGTGGTCTTCAATCGCACGCTTGCTGCTGCTGGTCACAAATATCAGTTCTTCAATACCGGCATTGACCGCCTCTTCCGCCGCGTACTGGATTAACGGCTTGTCAACAACCGTCAGCATCTCCTTGGGATTCGCCTTGGTTGCCGGTAAAAACCGGGTGCCCAGACCCGCAACGGGGAAAACGGCCTTCTTGATGATCTTTTCCATGGTAAATACCTGTTCAGTTTTCCTGCACCCTGTCATAAACATCCTCGAAACGCACAATGTCGTCTTCACCGAGGTAGCTTCCTGATTGTATCTCTATCACCTCAAGCGGAATATTGCCGGGATTCTCCAGTCGATGTGTCTGGCCAATGGGAATGTAGGTCGATTCATTCTCGTGCAGGTCAAAGGTCTGTTCGCCGCACGTCACCCGGGCCGTGCCCTTCACGACCACCCAGTGCTCGGCGCGATGATGATGCATCTGTAATGACAGCTGGGCGCCGGGCTTGACGGTCAGGCGCTTCACCTGAAAACGCGGCCCTTCATCAATCCCCTCGTAGGATCCCCAGGGACGGTATACCTGGCGGTGTACCTTGTGCTCTTCACGACCACTCTCTTTCAGGCGACTGACGATGGCCTTGACGTCCTGTGCCTTGTCCTTGCTGGCAACCAGCACCGCGTCGGCCGTCTCTATCACGACCACGTCGTCCAGGCCCACGGTTGCCAGGCAACGGTGTTGCGCGACAAGAAAGGCATTCCGGGTATCCTCCGCAATGACATCGCCCTGAATGACGTTGCCGTCTGCATCGCGGTCACAGACATCCCAGAGTGCTGACCAGGCGCCAATATCAGACCAGCCCGCACTGATAGGCATCACGACAGCACGCCCGGTCTTTTCCATAACGGCATAGTCAATGGAATCGCCGGGACATTCGTGGAAATCCTGTTTGTTGACCCGGAAGAAGTCGCTGTCCTGGGTTCCCTTGTTCATTGCCTGGCGACAGGCCTTGAGGATATCGGGACGATGCTGACTGATCTCGTCCAGCCAGCGGTCTGCACGCATCAGGAAGATGCCGCTATTCCAGAAATAATCACCCTCGCTGACATACTGCTCGGCGGTTTCCCTGTCGGGCTTTTCAACAAACCGCGCCACGCGATAGGCGGCACTGTCGTCAACCTGCTGATCACGCTTGATGTAACCGTAGCCCGTTTCCGGAGACGCGGGAACAATACCAAAGGTGACCAGTGCACCCTGCTCCGCGTTGTGACTTCCCTGCTCCACTGCCTCAACAAACTGTTGCGGTGCCGTCATGACATGGTCGGCGGGCATCACCACCATCATGGCATCGGCATCCCGTTTCACCAGGTACAGTGCTGCCAGGGTCAGGGCCGGCGCCGTGTTCCTGCCTTCGGGTTCCAGGATAATGGTGGACGGCGTCTTGCCAAGTTCGGCAATCTGCTCGGCAACCAGGAAACGGTGTTCCTCGTTGCAGACATACACGGCATCACCCAGACCAGCCAGGCCATCGAGGCGGGTAGCCGTCTCCTGCAATAGTGTCTTTTCAGAAACCAGTGGTAACAGCGGCTTGGGGAAATATTCACGTGACAATGGCCACAGACGCGAGCCTGAGCCACCGGACAATATTACTGGATAGAGAGTCATTAAACCGGTCCCTGATCGTTGTGGAGATGAATTATATTAGGTGTGGTGTCAAATCTCCCTAATAATCGACGTCCGGGGCCGAAAATTGAATGACCCTGTTCCCCTGGCTGAAACCTTGCCAGCCCGGGGGCGGGCTACCAGGGCACTGTGCCGTGGCCCGGGGAAACAGCAACCTTAAAAAGCCCTTTAATCTGTTGTTTGGATTGAGCTTTTTAAACATGCCACATGTGTTTCGCCATATCCAGCCATGACGACCCCGGCAGTGTGCCGGGGTCGCGGCAATCATGCCCTACTCCGCGTGCACCGCTCCAACAGCCAGATTATCGCGGTTCTTCTCTACGGTACTCGCACCAATCCCCTTGACGTTGGAAAGATCTTCAACGCGCTGAAACGGGCCATGGGTTTCCCGGTAGGCAACGATCGTCGCTGCCTTCACCTCACCTACACCATTCATGGCGCTGGCCAGCGCAGCAGCGTCGGCGGTATTGATATCGACCGGCCCGGCGCTGGCCGGCATTGCAAGAAATAATGTCGCAGAAACCGCGAGCGAAATGAGTAGTCGTGTAATTGTGTGCATCCTGCCTCCTGTTGATTCATCCATGGGTGGTTAAAGACCGGGAACGTTCGCCCGGTTATCCCGGTTGACGCCCCGCCACAGACACAATGCCAACAGATGCGGCTAGACTAAAGCAGGCAGTTCTGAATTGATTGTCCGTAAAACGCCCACCGGATCGTCAGCCTGGGTTACCGGTCGCCCGATCACCAGGTAATCGGAACCGTTCGTGACAGCATCAACCGGCGTCATGATACGTCGCTGATCATCGGCCTGACTGCCTGCCGGTCGAATACCGGGGGTTACCAGCTTGAAGTCACGCTCCAGTTCGGCGCGCAACGGCGTCACTTCCCTTGATGAGCACACGATGCCATCGAAACCGGAGTGCTGCGCAAGCCTTGCAAGCCGCATCACGTTCTCAAGCGGTGAACCGGCAAGACCGACCGCGGCCAGATCAGTTTCATCCATGCTGGTTAATATGGTCACGGCGATTAACAGCGGAGAATGGCCTGCCCGGGATACCCCTTCACGGGCGGACTCCAGCATGCGCGCACCGCCCAGTGCATGCACGTTGAGCATCCATACCCCGAGATCAGCAGCGGCGTGACAGGCACTGGCCACCGTGTTGGGAATGTCGTGGAATTTGAGATCAAGAAAGACATCAAAACCCTGCCCGACCAGCGACTCCACCAGCTGTGGACCGGCACGGGTAAACAGTTCCTTGCCAACCTTGAGGCGGCACAGTTCCGGACTTAGCTGTTCGACCAGTTGCAATGCGGCGTCTGCACTCGGGTAATCCAGTGCAACAATTATTCGTGATGTCGTCATATCCGTTATCAGTCAAGTGTTGAGGTGTCCGGGCTAGTCGCCTTCCACACCATGTATCGGTTTAATGGTATTCCAGTGTTTGCAGCCGGGGCATTGCCAGTGCAGTGCCCTGCCGTAGAAGCCACAGTTGCGGCATTGATAGACCGGCTTGTTTGCCAGCAGCTGGTCCGTCATGTTTTTCAGGATCGTCAGGTTATCATGCGCCTCGCCCTCGCTGCGTGACAGACTGAGATCGATAAAACGCGACAAGCCGCGCACAGACGGGCGCTTGCCCAGCTCACCGGCAATGAAACGCGCAGCCGACTCGCTGCCTTCCGCGCCACTGAGTATATCTGCCAGCGCAAGCACCGGGGAGATACCGGCATAGCGTGTAATGGCATCGTGCAGGTAATCAATAAAGGCCGCCTGCGTACCCAGCTCGACATGACAGTCATGCATATCGTCGAGGATCTCCGGTAATAACTCGATGTCACGCTCCGCCACCTGCTCGAGGGCATCCAGTGCCGCACGGTAATCACCCTGCTGGCGTGAGATATTTGCCGCTATGAGTCGCTCGCGTGCACAGTGTGGAAAGTATTCACCGGCCTTTCTCAGCAACCTTGCCGCCTCATCGACCTTGTCCCTGGCCCGGGCATTCTCCGCCAGCTCGCAATAAAACTGTGCAATGACATAGCGGGCCGGTTGTTCACCGACGAAGCCCATCTGGTCAGCGATCTGTATCGCGTTTTCCCAGTCTTTCTCCTGCTGGTAGATATCCAGCAACAGTGGCAGTACGGTAGACAGGTGTACATTGCTGTCGATCAGTTCCTTGAACAACCCCTCTGCGCGATCGAACAGGCCCGCCTTCATATAGTCCTGCCCCAGCTCAAGCACTGCATCTGCACGCTGCTCGGAATTCAGCGAGGAACGTGCCATCAGGTTCTGGTGAATGCGAATGGCGCGATCTACCTCGCCACGTTTCCTGAACAGGTTACCCAGTGCCAGGTGGGTTTCAACGGTGTCGCTGTTGACCTCGAGCATGCGAATGAAGATATCAATCGCCTTGTCCTGCTCCTCATTGAGAAGATAGTTAAGCCCCTTGATATATTCTTCCCCGAGCATGGAGTCAGAACAGCTGCCCGCCTTGCCCTTGCTTCGCTTTGCGGCGAACCAGCCAAACGCTGCGGCGACAGGTAACAGAAACCAGATCAGGTCTTGCATCAGGATTGAGTGGCAATGAAGACCGTGGTGACTGAAGACATCGACAGCCTCACGGTTTCAGTGTGTGATGTATACGGATGTGTCGGCCTGTCCATGACCCGTTGCCATGAACAACCTGGACCGGCAACAGCCGACCTTAAAAGGTCGGCGCGTCCAGAGCCTTCTCTCTAGCCAGTCCGGCATTAACGCGTTCCCGGAGCTCCTTGCCCGGCTTGAAATGGGGTACATGCTTGGCCGCCAGTGCGACCGAATCGCCGGTTTTCGGATTTCTGCCAATACGCGGCGGACGATAATGCAGGGAAAAACTGCCAAACCCCCTGATTTCAATCCGCTGCCCGGTAGCGAGTGCCCAGCTCATTTGTTCAAGCAGACTCTTGACCGCCAATTCGACATCCTTGTGATTCAGATGTCCGTTTTTGGCCGCGAGTATCTCGATCAATTCAGACTTTGTCATTTTATCCACCAACCCGGATGATAGTTTCCGTTCCTTTCAAAATCCGACGATTCAGTCATTGCCCCCCGATACGGCGAGTGACTAGCTCTCGTCCCCATTCATGTGCTGCTTGAGCACATCCCCAAGATTTGTTGTGGCTTCAGCGGTGCCGGCACCGTAATCCTGCATCATGGCGGCCTCGTCTTCATGGTCCTTGGCCTTGACGGACAACATGATGGCGCGACTCTTGCGATCAACGCCCATGAACTTGGCTTCCACTTCATCACCGACACTCAGCATGGTGCGCGCATCCTCGATACGGTCGCGTGACAGCTCGGAGGCACGCAATGTGCCGTCTATGCCGTCGCCCAGATCGATGATGGCTGCCTTGGCGTCTACTTCCTTGACAGTACCCTTGACGATGCTGCCCTTGCCATGTTCCGCGACAAAGTTCGAGAACGGGTCCTTCTCGAGCTGCTTGATGCCCAGTGAAATGCGCTCACGCTCGGGATCAACCGAAAGCACCACGGCCTCGATTTCATCACCCTTGGAGAACTTGCGCACGGCCTCTTCGCCCGGTTCGTGCCAGGAGATATCGGAAAGGTGAACAAGACCATCTATCTCGCCGTCCATGCCAATGAAGATACCGAAGTCGGTAATGGACTTGATCGTACCCTTGACGACGTCACCCTTGTTACGGGTTGCACCGAACTCGTCCCACGGATTCGGGTAGCACTGCTTGATACCCAGGGAAATACGCCGACGTTCCTCGTCGATATCGAGCACCATCACCTCGACTTCCTGGCCGATGTGCACCATCTTCGACGGGTTGACGTTCTTGTTGGTCCAGTCCATTTCAGAAACATGCACCAGGCCTTCTACACCCTCTTCGATTTCCACGAAGCAGCCGTAGTCAGCAATGTTGGTTACCTTGCCGAACAGGCGTGAATTGGCGGGATAACGGCGCGCCAGGTCGGCCCACGGATCGGTACCCAGCTGTTTCATACCCAGTGACACGCGATTGCGTTCACGGTCAAACTTGAGCACCTTGACGTCGATTTCATCACCGACGTTAACAATCTCGGACGGATGCTTGACACGCTTCCATGCCATGTCCGTGATATGCAGCAGGCCATCGATACCGCCGAGGTCGACGAATACACCGTAATCGGTGAGGTTCTTGACGATACCCTTGACGGTAATGCCTTCCTGCAGACTTTCCAGCAGTGCTTCGCGTTCTGCACTGAATTCGGTTTCAACCACGGCGCGGCGCGACACCACGACGTTGTTACGACGCTGGTCGAGCTTGATCAGTTTGAATTCCAGTTCCTTGCCTTCAAGGAATACCGGGTCGCGCACCGGTCGAACATCAACCAGCGAGCCCGGCAGGAAGGCACGAATCTCTTCAATATCAACAGTAAAGCCGCCCTTGACCTTGCCACTGATGACACCCTTGACGATGTCTTCGTTCTCGTACGCCTTCTCGAGACGGCGCCATACCTCGTCGCGTTTTGCCTTTTCACGGGAGAGCCGTGTTTCGCCAAAGCCGTCTTCCACGGCTTCCAGGGAGACTTCAACCTCGTCACCCACTTCAATCTCTACTTCACCGGCCGCATTCTTGAATTCGTCGATCGGAATAATGCCCTCGGACTTCAGCCCGGCATTCACAATCACACTATCTGATTGAATATCAACAACTGTCCCGGTTACTACCGCACCACGCGTCATATTCTGGTTCGCGAGGCTCTCTTCAAACATCTCAGCAAAACTTTCAGTCATGGGAAACTTCATCCTGGACCGTTAAGGCACGGCCCTTAATCTAAAATCCGCAGCATCTGGCGACGCCGCAGGTCAGGTTAAAAGACTTGGCCGGCATGCATACCCGGCCAAATGGAGCTGTGATTATACGTGTATCTGCTTAATTGTACAGGGAATTTCATAAGACCGCATGAGCGGCATCGAGCACCTGCTGGAGGGTCTCGGCTTCCCCGAGATCACTGTTGTCCACCACCAGAGCGGTAGCGGCCGGTTTGAGGGGCGAGGCCTTGCGCCCTGAATCGCGCGCATCGCGGGCCTCGACCTCCTTCACCAGGGACGCCAGGTCCGCCTGTAATCCCTTATTTATCAATTGCTTGTACCGCCTCTCGGCACGCACATCGGGACGCGCCGTCAGGTAAAGCTTGAGGACGGCATCCGGGAACACCACCGTGCCCATGTCACGCCCGTCTGCCACCAGCCCCGGTGACTGGCGATAGTGTCGCTGCCAGGCCAGCAGGGCCGCGCGTACCGCTGGCAGGGCTGCAACCCGGGAGGCGGCATCGGCACAACCCTCGGTGCGCAGCGCGTCACTGACATCCTTTCCGTAGAGTTCGATCACCGGATTGTCCTGCGTCGGCAAGCGGTAATCGTGACTCAGGCGTTCGGCGAGTGCCGTCAACGCCGCTTCGTCAGTGAGATCAAGTGATTCCTGCAAGGCCGCGTAGGCCAGCAAGCGATACAGCGAACCGCTGTCGAGGTGGTGCCAGCCGAGCTGCCCGGCAAGGGCCTGGCTGATGGTGCCCTTGCCCGACCCGCTGGGACCGTCAACGGTGATGACCGGAATGGATGGCGGTGTGCTGTCGGCGTGCATCAAGCGACTACCCGCTACAACACTTCGACCTGCAGTCCCGCGCGACTTGCCTGCTCGACAAATCCGGGGAACGAGGTATTCACATTGGCACAATCTGAAATCTCGATAGCACCCTGTGCGCGCAGTGCCGCCATGGCAAATGACATGGCAATGCGGTGATCACCATGACTGTCCACGCGGCCAGTGCCGATATCACCGCCCTCGATGATCATGCCATCGGGTGTTGCCTGTGCATTCACACCGAGTGCCTGCAGGCCGTCAGCCATCACCTGGATGCGGTCACTCTCCTTGACGCGCAACTCCTCGGCACCGGTGAGTAGCGTGCGACCCTGTGCGCAGGCAGCGGCGACAAAGATCGCCGGGAATTCGTCGATGGCCAGCGGCACCAGTTCCGGCGGAATATTGATCCCGCGCAGTTGTGCTGACTGAATGCGCAGATCGGCAACCGGCTCACCTCCCACATCTCGCTGGTTTGAAACGGTTATGTCGGCCCCCATGCGTTGCAGGATATCGATGACACCGGTTCGCGTCGGGTTCATGCCGACATGTTCCAGCAGCAGGTCCGAGCCCGGCGCGATACTGGCACCCACCAGGAAGAAGGCCGCTGAGGAAATATCCGCAGGTACGTCGATACTGATACCCTGCAGGCGATGCCCGCCCTCGATACATACCCGGGCCCCGTCACGTTCCAGCGGATACCCCATACCGGAGAGCATGCGCTCGGTATGATCGCGTGTCGGCGCCGGCTCGGTGACGCAGGTCTGCCCGCTGGCATACAGGCCTGCCAGCAACAGGCTCGATTTCACCTGCGCACTGGCAACCGGCATGTGGTACTGAATACCGTCCAGCGTTGCGCCACCATGAATCAGCAACGGCGCGGTACCCTCAGCCGTTGCGTCAATGTGTGCACCCATGGAGGTCAGCGGTGCAGTCACCCGCTTCATCGGTCGACCCGACAGCGAGGCATCGCCGGTCAGGGTGGTTGAAAAGGCCTGCCCTGCCAGCAACCCCGACATCAATCGCATGGACGTACCCGAGTTGCCCAGATACAGATGTCCGTCCGGTTGCTGCAGGCCGTGCAGACCGACACCCTGTATATGTACACGGCCGTCATGCGGGCCATCGATCTGCACACCCATGGCCCGGAATGCCGACAAAGTCGCAAGACTGTCCTCACCTTCCAGAAAACCGCTGACATCAGTACGGCCCTCGGCCAGCGAACCGAGCATGATCGAACGATGCGAGATCGACTTGTCACCAGGCACCCGCAGGCGCCCATCGAGTTTCCCGCCGGGCGTTACCCTGAAACGAACATCATTGCTGCCAGACATCATGGCCTCTTGTGAATGTTATTTTGTTGTTCATCAACCGGGCCTTCCCTGCCTGTCGATGTAGCGATCGCGTGCCGCCTTGGCGCGTGAAAATATGTCGAGTAATCGCTCGCCATCCTGGTTCTGAATTGCCTCGCTGACGCTTTGCAGGTCAGCAACATAGTGCTCGATCATGAGCTGAATGGCATCGCCGTTGGCAATACAGATATCGCGCCACATCACCGGGTCGCTGGACGCAATGCGGGTAAAATCGCGAAAGCCGCCCGCTGCATAATCGAACACCTCGTCAGTATCATCCAGCCGGGACAGGGTATCGACCAGCGAAAAGGCCAGCACATGCGGCAGGTGGCTGGTCGCCGCGAGCACCGCATCATGGTGTACCGGGTCCATGGACACGACCTGCGCACCGGCTGCCTGCCACATCTCGCGTACGCGATCCGTCGCGTTGGCAGCCGTCGCGGGCAATGGCGTCAGGATGACACGCCGGTCGACATACAGGCTCGAAAACGAGGCCTCGACGCCACTCTGCTCCGTTCCCGCGATAGGGTGCCCCGGTACAAAAAACTCCGGGACATGCCCGAACGCGCGCTGCGCCGCCTCAATGACACTGCCCTTGGCACTGCCGGCATCGGTGAGCACCGCGTGCTCCTCGAGCTGCCCCTTGATACCTGCGAAGACAGCTTGCATGGCACCCAGTGGCACACAGACCACCACCATGTCCGCACCCGCGACGGCCCGTGTCAGGTCGGTTTCAAAACGATCGATCACACCCAGATCAACAGCAGTCTGCAGGTTGGCGGCATTGCGCCCTGCACCCACGACTTCCTGACAGGCACCGGCCTCGCGCAATGCGCGTGCCAGCGAGCCACCAATGAGGCCAACCCCGATAATGCACAAGCGTTCAATCATGCAACACCTGCTCCAGCGCGTTGAGGAAACGTGCGTTCTCGTCGGCACGTCCAACGGTCACACGTAGATGGTTCGGCATGCCATAGTTCGCCACCGGACGCACAATGATGCCCCTTTGCAACAGCGCCTCGTAGACGTCTGCACCCGAACGTCCGGTATCGACGCAGACAAAGTTACCAACCGACTCTATATATGACAGCCCCAGCGCGTCAAACCCGGCCACGAGCCGGGACATCCCCTCGCGGTTGCGCTGGATGCAGCGTTGCAGGTGGTCTTCATCACCGAGCGCCGCCAGTGCAGCAGCCTGGGCGACACTGTTGACATTGAAGGGCTGGCGCACCCGGTTTAGCAGGCCGGCAACGTCGGCATGCGACAGCGCATAACCGATACGCAGTCCAGCCAGACCGTAGGCCTTGGAGAAGGTGCGTGTCACGATCAGGTTAGGAAATCGCGACAGCCATGCAGAGGCATCGGGATATCCTTCCGCCTCGACGTACTCGAAATAGGCCTCGTCAACGACCACCATGACATGATCAGGCAGGGCGTCAATAAACGATTCAAGCGTCTCACTGTCGACCCAGGTACCGGTCGGATTATTCGGGTTGGCGATAAACACCAGTCGTGTTGCCGGTCTGACCAGGTCAAGCATTGCAGCAAGGTCATGACCATAGGCCGCACCCCTTTCACCATCATGCGCCGCCGAGATACTCGCCGTCGCACCCACGGCCTGCACGGCAAGCGGGTATACGGCAAAGGCATGCTGCGAAAAAACCGCTTCGTGTTGCGGCGTCAGGAAAATACGCACGATGATATCCAGCACATCGTTGGAGCCATTCCCCAGGGTGATACAGGCAGGATCAACCTGGTGCTTTCGGGCCAGTGCCGCGGTCAACTGGTAACCACTGCCCTCCGGGTAGCGGGCAAGGTCCTGCAGGGCTTCACGGGCCGCCTCGATGGCAAGCGGAGCCGGACCAAACGGGTTTTCATTGGAGGCCAGCTTGACCGCGTTTCGTATACCGTATTCGCGCTCCAGCTCGGCAACCGGTTTGCCGGGTGAATACGGCTGCAGGGCACGCACACCGGGTACGGCGAGATCCAGAAAGTTGTTAATGGATGCTGGCATAAACGTGAACCTGTTATTCGCGGTTACAAGCCGCTCCTGCGCCAAATAAGTAACACCTGCAGGAGCGGCTTGTAACCGCGAACATGTTTTCTATATAACTGCCTTCGGGTAGGAGCCCAGCACCTTGACGGCAAAGGTTTCCTGTTGCAGCGCGGCCAGCGCAGCCGCAACCTTGTCATCATCGCGGTGACCATCGACATCGATGTAGAAAACATACTCCCACATCGCCTGCCGCGAGGGTCGCGACTCGATACGCGTCATACTGATGCCATGTCTGGCTATGGGTTGCAGCATCGCGGCCAGCGCACCGGGCTTGTTATTAATCGATACCAGTAACGAGGTCTTGTCATTGCCGCTGGGCAATGCGGCCTGGGGGCCGATCACGAGGAAACGCGTGGTGTTGTCCGGGCGATCCTCGATGTTGTGCTGGCGTATCTCAAGACCGTAAATTTCAGCGGCCATGTCGCTGGCAATGGCTGCCGCGTCACCGGCATCGCGCACCAGTCGCGCCGCCTCGGCGTTGCTGCCGACCGCAACGTGATCCGCGCCGGGCAGGTTGGCTTCCAGCCAGCCCCGGCACTGTGCCAGTGCCTGCTGGTGTGCCAGCACGCGCCTGACCGTGACATTGCCATCCCTGACCAGCAAGTGATGATGTATGCGCAACTCGACTTCACCGCAAATGGACAGCTGCGAACCCTGGAACAGGTCGAGGGTATGACTGATCACGCCTTCAGTGGAATTCTCCACCGGCACCACACCGTAATTCGCTGCGCCGGCAGCGACCTCGCGAAACACGTCATCAAGACTGTCGAGCGCCAGTGTATTTACCGAGTGACCGAACTGTTTTAGCGCGGCCGCCTGTGTGAAGGTTCCCTGCGGACCCAGGTAGGCGATGGTCAGCGGTTTCTCCAGCGCAAGGCAGGCCGACATGATCTCGCGGAACAGCCGTACCATTTCCTCGGCAGGCAACGGCCCTTCATTGCGATCGCTGACACGACGCAGGATGGCAGCCTCGCGCTCCGGGCGGTAAAAGTGGGTGTCCTCGCCCTGCCCGGCCTTGACCTCGGCCACCTCGGCAGCACACCCGGCGCGTGCATTGATCAATGACTGTATCTGTTCGTCCAGTGCATCGATCCGGCCACGCAGTTCTTCAAGTTTTTTATCGGCGTTCATATCCATTCAGGGCAGAGTGTACCTGCAGCCAGCGAATCACGTCAGACCGGCTACGGCGTCCGAACGTTGAGCACACCCTTGATGCCCCGCATCTGCTCCAGGCAACCGGCCTTGATTTCCGCCTGCACGTCAACCAGCGTGTAGGCCAGATCGTCTCTCGACTTGTTAAGCATGTCCAGGATATTCAGCCCGGAATCGGCCAGGCAGGTGGAAATCTGGCCCAGCATGTTCGGAACATTTTCATTGACGACCGCCACCCGGAAATTACCGTTACGCGGCATGTGCAGCTCGGGAAAATTGACCGAGTTTCTGACATTGCCGTTCTCGAGAAAATCCCGCACTTCATCCGCAACCATCACGGCACAGTTTTCCTCGGCCTGCTGCGTGGACGCCCCCAGGTGTGGCAGGGTAATCACGCGCGGGTGGTTCTTCAGCAGGTTGCTGGGGAAATCGCATACGTAGGAATACACCTTGCCCGCATTGATAGCCTCAACCACCGCGGCATCATCGACGACACCGTCACGCGAGAAGTTGAGGATGACCGCGTTATCCTTGATCAGCTTCAAGCGCTCGGCGTTGATCATGTTGCGCGTGGCGTCGACCAGCGGCACATGGAACGAGACGTAATCAGCATTTGCCAGCAACTCCTCGATACTTGCCGCCTGGTGCACGTCCGAGGACATCTCCCAGGCACGCTTGACGGTGATATCGGGATCAAAACCAATGACATTCATGCCCAGTGCATGAGCGCCGTTGGCTACCTGCACACCAATGGCACCAAGCCCGACGACACCGAGGGTCTTGCCTGGCAGTTCAAACCCGACAAACTGTTTCTTCCCCGCCTCGACGGCCTTGTGTATCGCCGTGTCGTCGCCTTCAAGCGAGCGGGAAAAGTCCCATGCCTGGCACAGGTTGCGGGAAGCAATCAGCATGCCGGCGACAACCAGCTCCTTCACCGCATTGGCATTTGCACCGGGCGCATTGAAGACCGGTATCCCGGCCTTGCTCATGCGATCAACCGGGATATTGTTGACACCGGCGCCGGCACGACCAATCGCCTTGACGGATTCCGGCAGCTGCATTTCATGCATGTTGAAAGAGCGCAACAGGATGGCGTCAGGGTGCTGGATCTCGGAAGCCACCTCGTAGGCATCACGCGGGAAGCGCTCGAGACCGACCGGTGAAATGTTATTCAGTGTAAGAATCTTGCGCATTACTGTGTTGTGCCCGTGAAAATAAAGTAACGACCCAGTTAGCGGCGCCTAGGCCCGGGTACGCTCGAACTCGCCCATGAAGTCAATCAAGGCGGCCACGCCGGATTCCGGCATGGCGTTGTAGATACTCGCACGCATGCCACCCACGGAGCGATGTCCCTTGAGGTTCAGCAGACCGGCCGACCTGGCCTGTTCCAGGAATTCCGCGTCGAGGCCGGTATCGGCCAGTGTAAACGGCACATTCATCCACGAGCGGCAGTCGTTCGCAACGGGGCTGCTGTAAAAACCGGAAGCTTCGATGGCGTCATAGAGGCGCTGCGCCTTGCGCTGGTTAACCTCGGCGATGGCGGTCACGCCACCCTGCTGCTTCAGCCACTTGAAAACCAGGCCAGCCAGATACCAGCTATAGGTCGGCGGTGTATTCAGCATGGAGTCGTTATCGGCATGCCTGCGGTAATCAAACATGGTCGGCGTGCCCGGGATCGTCTCCCCTGCTAGATCCTCACGCACGATCACCACGGTCAGGCCCGCCGGTCCAATATTCTTCTGCGCGCCGGCGTAGATCACGCCATAGCGCGACACATCCAGCGGACGTGACAGGATGGTCGAGGACATGTCCGCGACCAGCGGCACATCGCCACTGTCAGGAATCCAGTGAAACTCGACACCACCGATGGTTTCATTCGGCGTGTAGTGCAGGTAGGCGGCATCCTTATTCAACTGCCAGCTGTCGAATGCCGGAATGCTGGAAAAGCCGGTGTCTTCAGAGCTTGCCACGACATTCACATCGCAGTAGCGCTGTGCCTCGGCGATAGCCTTTTTCGACCAGGCACCGGTATTCACGTAATCGGCCTGTTGCTTGCCGCGTAACAGGTTCATCGGCACCATGCAGAACTGGCTGGTGGCACCACCCTGCAGGAACAGCACACGGTAGTTGCCAGCAATGGACAACAACTCGCGCAGGTCGGCTTCCGCCTGCTCCGCGATAGACAGGTATTCCTTGCTGCGGTGACTCATTTCCATCACCGACATGCCACTGCCATGCCAGTCGAGCAACTCGTCACGCGCCTGTTCGAGAACGGCCCTGGGCAACACCGCCGGCCCGGCACTGAAATTATAGATATCAGGCATCAGGATTTATTCGCTGTCCGTTGAAACGTCTACGACCTCGACATCATCCTCGCCCCTGTCCTCGACAATGCGCTCGATACCGACGAGATTTTCAGAGTTTACAAGAGAGATCAGACGTACGCCCTGGGTGTTCCTGCCCATGATGGAGATTTCGTTGACACGGGTGCGTACCAGGGTACCGCCGCCACTGATCAACATCACCTCATCGGTATCATCGGCAGGCACGGCACCAACCACCTCGCCATTGCGTTCAGTGACCTGGATTGCAATCACACCCTGGCCACCGCGGCCGTAGACCGGGTAATCATCCGCCGAGGTACGCTTGCCGTAACCGTTCTCGGTCGCGGTCAGCACGGGACTGTCACTGGCGATAATCAGCGATATAACGCGTTGACCGGATTGCAGCTTGATGCCGCGCACTCCACAGGCGGTACGACCCATGGCACGCACATCGCCTTCCTTGAAGCGAATCACCTTGCCGGCATTGCTGAACAGCATAATGTCCTGCGAACCATCGGTGACGGCCACATCGATAAGGTAGTCATTCTCGCGCAGATCAATGCCGATAATGCCGTTGGCACGCTGGCGCGAGAAACTCGAGAGCGCCGTCTTCTTCACGGTACCCATGGCCGTTGCCATGAATATATAGTGGTCGTCGCTGAAGTCGCGTACCGGCAGGATCGCATTGATGCGCTCATCTGCCTCAAGCGGCAACAGGTTGACGATCGGTTTGCCCCGCGAGGAACGGCTGGCCTGCGGCAACTCGTACACCTTCAGCCAGTAAACCTTGCCACGACTGGAGAAGCACAGGATGGTGTCGTGGGTACTGGCTATGAACAGCTTGTCGATGAAGTCCTCTTCCTTGACGTTGGCAGCACTCTTGCCGCGACCGCCACGACGCTGCGCACGGTAGTCGGAGAGTGGCTGTGATTTTGCATAACCGGCATGCGACAGCGTCACGACCACATCTTCCTCGGTAATCAGATCCTCGAGCGTCAGGTCGAGATGATCCGTCATGATCTCGGTGCGACGTTCATCACCAAATTCATCACGCAGTGATTCCAGCTCTTCACGGATGACCTGCATCAAACGATCGGGGTTCTGCAGGATCGCCAGCAGTTCATCGATCAGCTCGAGCAGTTCCTTGTACTCGTTGACAATCTTGTCCTGCTCCAGTCCGGTCAACTGGTGCAGGCGCAGATCCAGGATGGCCTGGGTCTGCGCATCGGACAGGCGGTAGCCGTCCTCGACCAGTCCAAAGCCGGCTTCCAGGTCTTCCGGACGCGATGCATCGGCACCGGTGCGTTCCAGCATGCCGGTGACGGCACCCGGTTCCCAGGCGCGCTCCATCAATGCCTGCTTGGCAACCGCGCGATTCGGCGAGGACTTGATGAGCCTGATGACCTCATCAATATTCGACAGCGCGACAGCAAGGCCTTCCAGTATGTGGGCGCGCTGCCGCGCCTTGCGCAGGTCGAATACCGTGCGCCGCGTAACAACATCGCGACGATGACGAATAAAGGCCTCGAGACACTGCTTTAGATTTAGCAACTGCGGCCGGCCATCAACCAGTGCGACCATGTTGATGCCGAAGACGTTTTGCAGCTGGGTATGCTGGTAAAGATTATTCAGTACAACCTCGGCAACCTCGCCGCGTTTCAGGTCGACCACCATGCGCATGCCATCCTTGTCGGACTCGTCGCGCAGGCCGGAGATGCCCTCGATCTTCTTGTCCTTGACCAGCTCGGCGATCTTCTCCAGCAGGCGTGCCTTGTTGACCTGGTAGGGCAGCTCGGTGAAAACCAGCTTCTGGCGGCCCTTGTTCTCGTCACCCTCGACATGACTGCGCGCGCGGATGTAGATACGACCACGACCGGTGCGATAGGCCTCGTGAATACCGCGCACACCGTTAATGATGCCGGCGGTGGGAAAGTCCGGACCGGGGATATGCTCCATCAGCCCGGGAATGTCGATCTCCGCGTTATCGATCAACGCAAGACAGGCGTTGGTGACTTCCGTAAGGTTATGCGGCGGAATGTTGGTCGCCATACCCACGGCGATACCCGCCGAGCCATTGACCAGCAGGTTTGGCACCCGGGTCGGGAACACCGAGGGCTCATGTTCCGTCTCGTCATAGTTGGCAACGTAATCGACAGTTTCCTTTTCTATGTCGGCGATCAGTTCATGCGCGATCTTCGCCATGCGCACTTCGGTGTAACGCATGGCGGCCGGAGAATCGCCGTCCACGGAACCGAAGTTACCCTGCCCGTCGACCAGCATGTAGCGCAGTGAAAACGGTTGCGCCATGCGAACAATGGTGTCGTACACCGCCGTATCGCCGTGCGGGTGGTACTTACCAATGACGTCACCGACGATACGGGCCGACTTCTTGTAGGGTTTGTTCCAGTCGTTGTTGAGCTCGCTCATCGCGAACAGGGCGCGTCGATGAACCGGCTTCAGGCCGTCGCGGACATCCGGCAAGGCACGCCCCACAATCACGCTCATGGCGTAATCGAGGTAGGATTGCTTCATCTCGTCTTCGAGATTGACGGGCAGGACTTCTTTTGCGAATTCGCTCATTTAGCTAGTTAATCAGCGTCCCTGTTGGGGTGGTTTCAGACTGCAAACCGCATTTAACGGTATCGACAGCAATAAAGACCGCCCATTTTAGCACAGTCGACTCCCCCACTACACCTGAAAGACAGGGCTTTATGGCGTCACTCAGGCCGCCTGCTGGCAATTTGCTGGATTTCAGTATTTCGGGGGCTGCGTTTCTCAATCGCTGCGCAGGGCTGCCAATTTCACCCGATCCGGCGCCTCGATGACGCCCGATTCAGTGACCAGGTAGTCAACCAGCCCCGCCGGGGTGACATCGAAGGCCGGGTTCCAGGCCCGGGCACCGCTGGCGGCGATACGCTGGCCGGCCAGCTCCAGCACTTCTGACTCTGCGCGCTGCTCAATCGGGACCTGCAGGCCGTCCGGCATATCCAGGTCAACCGTCGACCGGGGGGCCACAACCATCATCTTCACACCATGGTGCCGACAGGCGACGGCCAGCTGGTAGGTACCGATCTTGTTGATCACATCGCCGTTGGCGGCGACCCGGTCTGCCCCGGTGATCACCCACTGCACCTGTTGCTGCTGCATCAGGAAGGCAGCAGCATTGTCGGTGATCAGCGTTACCGGGATATTATCCTGCGTCAGTTCCCAGGCCGTCAGGCGGGCACCCTGCAGCCACGGTCGCGTCTCGCCGGCAAACACCCTGTTCAGCTTGCCGGCCGCCCAGGCACTGCGCACCACGCCCAGCGCCGTCCCGTAACCACCGGTCGCCAGCGAACCGGTATTGCAATAGGTCAGCACGGAATCACCCTTGTTTATGAGGTCTGCGCCAAACCCGCCCATGCAGACATTGGCATCGATATCGGCCTGGTGGATGCGTTTTGCCTCCTCAAGCAAGGCACTGACCGGGGCATCGCCCGCCGCTGCAAGGCAGCGCTGCATACGCTGCAGTGCCCACACCAGGTTGACCGCCGTCGGACGCGCCGCCGCGAGCCGCTCGATATCCTGCTGCAGCCGTTCGCGCCAGTCGCCGCCTGCCGCGGCACGGTGCTGTTGCGCCGAGAGCACCACCGCATAGGCCGCGGTGATTCCAATGGCCGGCGCACCGCGCACCACCATGTCGCGGATAGCCGTGGCCACGGCTGGGGCATCGCCAAACTCGAGGTAGATTTCAGTATGTGGCAGGCGACGCTGGTCCAGCAGCCTGAGGGTCGAATCGGTCCATTTGATGGCCTGAAAGGTAGAATTCATTATGTCTTGTAGGGCTTTTGTGGTTTGCTTATAATCGGGTTAGGGGTATTCTACTGATTACATGTGAAAAAACAGTTGTGAGGGGGCTGGCGTCCGGATAAATTTACGTCTAGAATGCGTCCCCAGCAATGACTCTTACCCCTCAACTACCTACACCACAGGAGTGGATAACATGAAAATTACTTTACGCATCGGAGGTCTGGCCAGCACTCTCGCCGCTGGACTGCTGTTCGCGGGCTCTGCAATTGCCGTAGAAGGCAGCACGGTAAACCAAAGCTATGTTGGCGATTCACAGGGCAAGAATGTGATGGACAGCAGCGGCAACTGCGTGCGCACCAGCTCCTGGAAGGTCGAAGACATGACCGTGGAGTGTGGCGCCGAGCCGCCGGCACCTGAAGTGGTTGAAGCAACACCGCCACCGCCACCGCCACCAGTCGTTTCCTACGAAAAGACCACCATGTCTACAACAGCCCTGTTTGACTTCGACAGCGACGTGCTGAAGGAAGAAGGCAAGGTTTCCCTGCAAGAGCTGGGTGATTCAATCAAGGCCAAGAGCGGTAAGGTCGTGGACATCGATATCATCGGTCACACCGACAGCACCGGTCCTGAAGATTACAACCAGGGCCTGTCCGAGCGCCGCGCCCAGGCTGTTGCTGACTATATCGTCAGCGAAGGCATTGACGCCACCATCATCGACGTCAGCGGTGAAGGCGAAAGCAACCCGATCGCAAGCAACGATACGCGTGAAGGCCGTGCCGAGAACCGTCGCGTTGACATCAACGTCGGTGTAGAAAAGCCGCAGTAGTAAAACTGTAGCAAGCAACACCAGAACCCACCGTCCGCTTGTCGGCCGGTGGGTTTTTTTTGTGTGAAATCCACGCTATTTATCCAGCAACCTCCCTGCAGCGAAGCGCCTTTCGCTATACTGCCGGTTACGTTTAATCCCCGAAAACACCCGTATGACTGCAGTCGACACACTTATTCACAGTCACTGGATCGCACCGGTCGAGCCGGCTGAGACATTGTATGAGCATCACAGCGTGGCGGTCCACGAGGGACGCATACTGGATATCCTGCCGACCGAACAGGCGCGTACGACGTACCAGGCCGATATCGAGCATACCCTTGAGGGACACCTGCTGATCCCCGGGTTCATCAACGCACACACCCATGCCGCCATGACATTGTTGCGCGGCCTGGCTGACGACCTGCCCCTGCACGACTGGCTCAACAATCACATCTGGCCTGCCGAGGGGCGCTGGGTGAATGAAGAATTTGTGCATGATGGAACACAACTCGCCATGGCCGAGATGCTGCGCTCCGGCACCACGTGCTTTAACGACATGTATTTCTTTCCGGATGTCACTGCACGCGCGGCGGCCGCTTGCGGCATGCGCGCCAGCGTTGGCCTGATCCTCCTCGACTTTCCCACCGTGTGGGCACACGAACCCGACGAGTACATATCAAAGGGACTGGCGGTACATGACCAGTATCGCAGCGACCCGTTGCTAACGACCCACTTCGCACCCCATGCCCCCTACACCGTGTCAGACACACCACTGGAGCGGGTGCGCGTCCTGGCAGACGAACTCGACATCGGCATCCACATGCATGTACACGAGACCGCCGAAGAAGTGGACGGCGCGCTCGCTCAAACAGGCAAGCGTCCCCTGCAGCGCCTGCAGTCACTGGGACTGCTGTCACCCGCCATGGTGGCAGTACACATGACCCAGTTAAGCGACGACGAGGTCAGCCTGTTTGCCGCCGGCGGTGGTCACGTGGTGCACTGCCCGGAGTCCAATCTGAAACTCGCCAGCGGTCTTTGCCCGGCACATGCACTGACTGTCGCGGGTGTCAATGTCGCCCTCGGTACCGACGGCGCGGCCAGCAATAACGACCTCGACATGATGGGGGAAATGCGTACCGCAGCATTGCTTGGCAAGGCAGTCAGCAACGATGCCAGCGCCCTGCCTGCCCAGGTCGCACTGCAAATGGCAACCCTGAACGGTGC
>Ga0316201_10000231_pt1 | contig 28279 bp, 23 predicted proteins | sample CS6wburrow_MG_FD_204516 | JGI IMG/M metagenome (GOLD analysis project Ga0316201, IMG submission 204516) | Coastal sediment microbial communities from Delaware Bay, Delaware, United States - CS-6 worm burrow | ecosystem: Environmental > Aquatic > Marine > Coastal > Sediment | place: USA...
TCATGGCGACGTTTCCTGTACGCGACAGGGTGGTTCGATATGGTCTGTCCCGTTTGCGAATATTCTCAAACTGTCCCCAGCCGGTATCGCTGATTACCGGATATTTGCGGATACCTCACAACTCTACTAGTTAATGGCTGCACACCTGTAAGCTATATTACTGCTAGCAAGCTGCTCAAACCGGGCATGGCGTACAGGTCGTGGTCACTGGCTTGAGTATTTGATTTGCTCACAGGGAAAGCGTATGGCTGGGTGTTGTGATAGTGGCTGTTCACTGGATGCCTTGCAGCAGAGGCAGCGGGGAACCCTGCGCGTTGTACTCTCGATCAATGCGCTGATGTTTGTGGTGATCGCCGCTGCAGCGTTGTATGCAGAGTCGAATGCCTTGCTTGCCGATAGCCTGGATAATCTCGGTGACGCCTTGACCTACGCGTTAAGTCTTTTCGCCGTCTCCAGGGGGGCAGTGGTCAAGGCCAGGGTGGCGCTCTTCAAGGGTTGGCTGATCTTGCTTGCCGCCGGCCTGGTGGCCGTTCATATCATCTACAGGCTTTTCGTGCCCGGTATGCCCCTCTTCGAGGTGATGGGTGTGTTCAGCCTGCTTGGTCTGCTGGCAAATTCTGCCTGCCTGTACCTGCTGTGGCGGCATCGTCACGAGGATGTAAATATGAGTTCGGTATGGGAGTGTTCGAGAAACGACATCGTCTCGAATGTGTCCGTATTCATAGCCGCCGGCGCGGTCTGGTGGTCAGGCTCAGGGTGGCCCGATGTGCTGGTGGCAATGGCGCTGGTGTGTTTCCTGTTTCGCTCGGCGCTGCGGGTTATTACATCGGCCAGGGCTGAGCTGCGGGCGGCAGGCTGACAGGGTGATCAACATGGCCGCTGGGGCATGGGGCGCCGACACCCATCAGGGCCGTGTTGCTTGCCCGGGCAATTATCTGCTGTTCTGACTCTTGCATACGCTTGCCACGTGCTCGTGACGCCACCTGTGCCATGCCATAATGCAAGCTATGCGTATTGCCTCCAGCAGTAGCAATCAGTCACCGGTCGAACTGAAACGTTCCCTGTCCCTGACACTGACGACACTTTATGGTCTGGGTAATATCCTCGGCGCCGGGATCTACGTGCTGGTGGGGAAGGTGATTGCGCATGCCGGGTTGTTTGCGCCACTGTCTTTTCTAATCGCTTCTTTGCTGGCCTGCCTGACCGCATTTACCTACGCGGAACTGTCCGCGCGCTACCCGCTGAGTGCCGGCGAGGCAGTCTATGTCCAGCAGGGACTGGGTATTCGCACGGTCTCGGCGCTGGTCGGCCTGCTGATTATCTTTGCCGGCATGGTCTCCGCGGCGACCATCCTGCGCGGCTTTACCGGTTACCTGCAGGTGTTCGTGCCGGTGCCGGAGATCGCCGCGATCCTGGTGCTGGTCGTGGCACTGGGCGGACTGGCCGCCTGGGGCATCACCGAGTCGGTCATGGTGGCCGCGCTCATTACCGTGCTGGAGATCGTCGGTCTGCTCATGATCATCGTCGTGGCAACACCGGACATGCTGACCGGGCAGGGGCTGCCGACGGATTTCTCCCCGCTGCTGGAGGGCAGTGCGTGGTACGGCATCTTTGCCGGGGGCTTTCTGGCGTTCTATGCCTTCATCGGCTTCGAGGACATGGTCAATGTCGCGGAAGAGGTCAGGGAACCGCGCAGGAACCTGCCACGTGCCCTGCTGCTGTCGCTGGCCATTGCCTCGGTGCTGTATTTCCTGGTGGCGCTGGCCGCCATCAGCAGTGCCCCGGCATCACTGCTGGCCGGGTCCGACGCGCCGCTCGCCGATCTTTACCAGTATGTCACGGGCCAGGAACCCGTGGTGATCACCCTGATCGGGATGTTTGCGGTCATCAATGGCGCGCTCATCCAGATCATCATGGCCTCGCGGGTGTGTTACGGCATGAGCCGCCAGCAGTGGCTGCCATCGATGTTTGGACGGGTGAATGCGCTGACACGTACGCCGCTACTGGCAACGGCCGTGGTGTCCCTTGTCGTGCTGGGGCTGGCGCTGTGGTTCCCGATAGAGACACTGGCCAAGGCCACCAGCTATTTCCTGCTGCTGGTGTTTTCACTGGTGAACCTCTCGCTATGGCGTTTGAAACGTGGCGGCGATCAGCCAGCCGGTATCCTGCAGGTACCTGTGTGGGTGCCGGCGGCCGGGTTTATTGCGTCTTTCCTGTTTGTGGTGATACAGGTGGTTCTTGACCTGTCAACATGACAGTCAACCGCGCCGGGATCGCGTTTGTTTTCCCGATGCCACATACTATTCCGGGCAGGCCTTGTCGAATCATGTGCAGGAGGGTGTATGGCAAAACATAATAGCCAGCAGCTGGCAGCCATCAGGCGGGAAATACTCAAGACGCAGCTGTTTGGAATTCCCGCGGCGTTGCTACTGGGGTTTGGACTGTACGGCTTGTTTGCCGCCAATGGCGATGCCTTTCATCCCCTGCTCGATGACCGGAACATTGTCTATGCCATGTTGATTGCCGGTGTAATCCTTGAGGTGCTGCAGATGTATCGCCTGATCCCGTTGCTCAAAGAGCAGGCCCGCATCGTCAGCGACAGCAACGCCTAGCGCTGTTCCGGATGCATGCGCGTCGATAATCGCCAGCGATGATAGTCCTGTTCACCGATTTCGGTCTGCAAGGTCCGTATACCGGCCAGCTGCACGCGCGGCTGATGCAGCTGGCGCCGGGTGTGCCGGTCATCAACCTGTTTTCCGATCTTGCGCCGTTCGATGTGCAGGCCGCGGCCTACCTGTTGCCTTCATACAGTGAAGGCTTTCCGCCGGGGACGGTGTTCCTGTGTGTGGTTGATCCCGGGGTGGGGAGTGAGCGGCCCGCCGTGATACTGAAGACCGATGATTACTGGTATGTCGGGCCGAACGAGGGGCTGTTCGCCCTGGTGGCGCGTCGTGCAAACCGGGTCGAGTGCCATGAGCTGCCGCCCGCAACGGGGGTGTCCAGCAGTTTTCACGGCCGTGATGTGTTTGCACCGGTGGCGGCACAACTGGCAACCGGGCAGGCCGTTGATGCACGGCCGGTCCCGGCAGGGGAGGTTGAACAACCGGGCTGGCCGGATGACCTGTTCCGTGTCGTTTATGTTGACCGCTATGGCAATGCGATCACCGGTATACGCGCTGGACAGCTCGGTGTGACCCGGGTGATCCACGTCAAGGGTCATGCCCTGCACGCGCATCGGACCTTCAGTGACGTGCCGTCAGGTACGCCGTTCTGGTATGAAAACTCCAGCGGCCTCATTGAGTTGGCGGTCAATCGTGGCAGGGCGGATGAACAGCTTGGCGCCGTGGTCGGGGTAACCATCACCGTGACCTGAGCGGCCATGGCCCCTGTCATGCTGGACGCCGCGCAGGGTTAATAAGTATAATATAATAATCTAATTCGTTAGGTCCCGTGGGCGAGATGACGGGATTTCGACACACGCTGTGAACCGCAGTGATCACACGGAGAGTTCTATGCTTTTACCCATACACAGGACTGTGGCCTTTCTGCTGCTGTCATGGCTGGCGGCGGTTGCCAATGCCGCTGATGTCGTCAGCGAGAACCTGGTCTTTCTCAAGGAAGACGGCCGCAGTTACCTGCTGCAGCGCTCGCTGCGCACAGGCTGGACACAGTATGACTTCTACCTCGACAAGAGCGTTGGTCCTGCCGAGCTTTATTATGTCGATCCGCCGCAGCATGACTGGGTGCTTGATCAGGATGATGTGAATCAACTGAAATTCAAGACCGGCACTTTCACCGTCATGTATCCCGGCAGCTACGGCGAGCTGGTTACTGTCGACGAGGAGGGTATCTATACGCTTAATACCCATGATGGCATTTCCCGCGATGACGGTCATTTTGGTTTCTGGCATGCGCCCGGTAATTACAACCGCTTCGTACAGGCGTGGGTATTTCCCGAGGCGTTCAGGATTATTGGTTACGAGAGCAATCGTGACGGTGAATGGGTGGAGCAAAACAACACGCTGACGTACTACGGGATGGATGTTAATGACCTGACCTTCAGCGTGCGTTACACGCTGAACGACACGGATGGTGACGCTGTGCCGGATAATGATGACCGCTGCCCGCAGACGGCGGCCGCTGTCGTGGTCGACGAAGCCGGTTGTGAGGCCGACAGTGACCATGACGGTGTGCTTAATCCTGTTGATCAGTGCGCCGCGACGCCGGCAGATGCCAGTGTGGATGCACGCGGTTGTGAAACCGACAGTGATGGCGATGGTGTGTCCGACAGCAGCGACCAGTGCCCGGAAACCGTGGCAGGGGCCGATGTAAATCGCCAGGGCTGTGAGCCGGACTGCGATGCTGATGGTGTCGTCAACAGCCAGGACAAGTGCCCGCGTACACCGGCGGGAGCCAGTGTGAATGCGCAAGGCTGCGAGGTTGACCTGGACGGCGACGGTGTTGCCAACAGTGCGGATGAATGTCCGCGCACACCTGCCGGGATGCAGGTGGACGCCCGTGGGTGCGAGCCGGACGCGGACATGGACGGTATCGTGGACAGTCAGGACAAGTGTCCGGACAGCGCTGCCGGTAGTGTCGTGGATATCAAGGGCTGTGAGCTTGACGGCGATGCCGATGGCATCGTGGACAGTCAGGATCAGTGCCCGGGCAGTCCTGCCGGTGTCGTCGTGAATGCCGGGGGTTGTGAGGTCGACAGTGATGCCGATGGCGTCGTCGACAGTGCGGACCGGTGTGCTGACACGCCCGCAGGCCATGCGGTAGATGCACAGGGCTGTCAGACAGATTCCGATTCCGATGGTGTGCTGAATACGGCAGATCTGTGTGCGGATACGGCCGCGGGTGTCACCGTTGATGCAACCGGTTGTGATGCCGACAAGCCCATTGAATTACGCGGTGTGAATTTCCATTTTGATTCGGATGAACTTACCGGGAAGTCCAGGGTAATCCTTGACGGTGTCGCGCAGACCCTGCGTAATCATCCGGGCCTGCGTCTGGAGGTTGCCGGGCATACCGATTCCGCGGGTGTCGACGATTTCAATCTCGACCTTTCCACGCGACGTGCCCTGATGGTGCGCGATTACCTGGTGTCCCGGGGTGTTGATGCCGACCAGCTCACTTCACAGGGATACGGCGAGGCGCACCCCGTGGACAGTAACGAGACGGCGGAAGGACGCGCCGCGAACCGTCGGGTGGAACTGCTGCGCCTGCCCGAATAGCCGGGGTGACCGGGGTGCTGTCCTGCTAGCCGGCCTTTGCCGTCTTGACTGATCGCGCCGGATGTCGCTCCATGGCCTGCTTGAGAAACAGCCCGGTGTAGGAACCCTGCTGGCGGGCAACCTCTTCGGGGGTGCCCGTTACGACAATCTCGCCGCCGCCGGTGCCGCCCTCGGGACCGAGGTCGATGATCCAGTCGGCCGTCTTGATGACATCCAGGTTGTGTTCGATGACGATGATGGTGTTGCCGTGATCGCGCAGGCGGTGCAGCACGGTCAGTAGCTGCGCAATGTCGTGGAAGTGCAGTCCGGTGGTCGGTTCATCGAGGATGTACAACGTCTTGCCGGTGTCGCGTTTCGAGAGTTCGCGTGCCAGCTTGATGCGTTGCGCCTCACCGCCGGACAGCGTGGTCGCGTTCTGTCCGAGCTTCAGGTACGACAGGCCGACATCCATCAGTGTCTGCAGCTTGCGTGCAACCACCGGGATGGGGCTGAAAAAGGGCAGGGCATCCTCGACGGTCAGTTCCAGCACCTCGTGTATGTTTTTGCCCTTGTAGCGGATCTCCAGTGTCTCGCGGTTGTAGCGCTTGCCCTTGCAGACATCGCAGGGTACGTAGATGTCAGCGAGGAAGTGCATCTCCACCTTGATGACACCGTCACCCTGGCAGGCCTCGCAGCGACCGCCCTTGACGTTAAAGCTGAAGCGGCCCGGCTTGTAGCCGCGGGAACGCGCTTCCTGCGTGGCGGCAAACAGTTCGCGCAGTGGCGTGAACAGGCCGGTGTAGGTCGCCGGGTTGGAGCGCGGCGTGCGCCCGATGGGGCTCTGGTCGATGTCGACGATCTTGTCGAAGTATTCCAGTCCGTCGACGGCCTCGCAGGGTGCCGGGCTGGTGGAGGCCTTGTTGAGTTCGCGTGCTGCGCTGCGGTACAGGGTGTCGTTGATCAGCGTCGACTTGCCCGAGCCCGAGACGCCGGTGATACAGGTCATCTGTCCAACGGGAATCTCGGCAGTCACGGCTTTCAGGTTGTTGCCGGTTGCGCCACGCACCACCAGCTTTCTCTCCATGTCGAACACGCAATCGTGCGGGGGCATGGCGATGACCTCGTCGCCGGCGAGGTAGCGGCCGGTGAGTGACTGCTTGTCGGCAATGATCTCGTCCGGTGTGCCCTGCGAGACGATCTCGCCACCGTGTACACCGGCGCCGGGGCCGACATCAACCACGTAGTCGCTGGCGCGGATGGCTTCCTCATCGTGTTCGATGACGATCACGGTGTTACCCAGGTCGCGCAGGTGGGTGAGGGTGTTCAGCAGGCGCTGGTTGTCGCGTTGATGTAATCCTATGGACGGCTCGTCGAGGATATACATGACCCCGACCAGGCCGGCACCGATCTGGCTGGCCAGGCGAATGCGTTGTGCCTCGCCCCCGGAGAGTGTCTCCGCGCTGCGATCCAGTGACAGGTAATCGAGTCCGACGTTAACCAGAAACGACAGGCGCTGGTTGATTTCCTTGAGGACCTTGCCGGCTATCTCGCCGCGACGGCCTTCCAGTTGCAGCGATTCGAACAGCGAGTGGCAGCTGCCCACCGGCAATGCCGTGATCGCCGGCAGGGTATCGCCATTGATGGTGACGTGACGGGCGGCCTTGTTGAGCCGTGTACCCTGGCAGTCCGGACATTGCTGGTTACTGAGGTAGCGCGATAACTCTTCACGGACCGTGCTCGACTCGGTCTCGTGATAGCGGCGTTTCATGTTGGTGATGATGCCCTCGAAGGGGTGTTTGCGAACTACCGAGCCACGGCGTTCATGCAGGTAGGTAAAGTTGATCTGCTCTCCCTTGCTGCCGTGCAGGATGATGTCCTGGATATCCCCGGGCAGTTCCTCGAACGGGGTGTCGAGATCAAAGCCATAATGCTCGGCCAGCGAGGTGATCAGCTGGAAATAGTAGGCGTTGCGGCGGTCCCAGCCGCGCACGGCGCCGCCGCCGAGACCGAGTTCCGGGTGCGCGACCACGCGTGCGGTATCAAAGTACTGGCGTACACCCAGGCCGTCGCACTCCGGGCAGGCACCGGCCGGATTGTTGAAGGAGAACAGCCGCGGTTCCAGCTCGCTGATGGAGTAACCGCATTGCACGCAGGCAAACTTTGCCGAGAACAACAGTTCCTCTTCATCCTTCCTGTCCATCCACGCAATGCGAGCGAGTCCGTCGGACAGGTTCAGCGCGGTCTCGAAGGATTCCGAGAGGCGCAGCTGCAGGTCCTCGCGGACCTTGAAGCGGTCGACGACGGCCTCGATGACGTGCTTGCGGCGCAGGTCGAGTTTCGGCGTCTGGTCGAGTTCCACGACCTTGCCATCGATGCGTGCGCGCACGAAACCGCTGGCACGCAATTCTTCAAGCACCTGCACGTGTTCGCCCTTGCGGGCCTCCACGACCGGGGCCAGCAACATCAGGCGGCTGCCTTCCGGCAGCGACAGCACGTGGTCGACCATCTGGCTGATGGTCTGTGCCTCGAGCACGCTGCCGTGTTCCGGGCAGTGTGGTGTCCCGACGCGTGCATACAGCAGGCGCAGGTAATCGTAGATCTCGGTAATGGTGCCGACGGTGGAACGCGGATTGTGCGACGTGGATTTCTGTTCGATCGAGATGGCGGGTGACAGTCCCTCGATGTGGTCGACGTCCGGTTTTTCCATCATCGACAGAAACTGGCGCGCATACGCGGACAGTGACTCGACGTAACGACGCTGACCTTCTGCATAGATGGTATCGAAGGCGAGCGACGACTTGCCGGAACCGGACAGGCCCGTTATCACGATCAGCTTGTCCCGGGGCAGGTCCAGGTCGATGTCTTTCAGGTTATGGGTACGCGCGCCGCGTATTTGAATTGTGTCCATGACTATGCACTGCGGGTTGGGGCAACCTGTTAATATACTGCGTTTTCACGGTCAGGGTAATCAGGAGTAGCAGCAAGTGCAGCGCATCGAACAGCCGGAAGGGGGCATGAGCCGCGGGGAATTCAGGGCAGCCCTTTCACTTTCAAGCGTTTACGCGTTGCGCATGCTGGGTCTGTTCATGATCCTGCCGGTATTTGCCCTGTATGCCGGTGATCTCGAGGGTGTCACACCGACCCTGACCGGCCTTGCCATCGGTATCTACGGCCTGACCCAGGCCCTGTTGCAGATCCCGGCCGGGCTGCTGTCCGACCGGATAGGCCGTAAGCCGGTGATTATTGGCGGTTTGCTGATATTTGCGCTGGGCAGTGTGGTGGCGGCACTGGCCGACAGCATGCTGGTGGTGATCCTCGGCCGTGCCCTGCAGGGCGCCGGTGCCATTGCCGCGGCCATCATGGCGCTGGCAGCGGATCTCACCCGCGAGCAGCACCGCATCAAGGCCATGGCCGTGATCGGCATGAGTATCGGCCTGTCGTTTGCGCTGGCGCTGGTGCTCGGGCCGATCCTGAATGACTGGGTGGGCGTGCCCGGTATCTTTGCGATTACCGCGCTGCTGGCGCTGGGCGGCATCCTCGTGGTGGGGTTCGTGGTGCCGCGTCCGGTCGTCAGTCGTCCACACCGTGTCGCCGAGGCAATCCCGGCCCAGTTCGGTCGGGTGTTGCGGCAGACACAGCTGCTGCGGCTGGACTTCGGCATCCTCATGCTGCACGCGATCCTGACGGCAAGCTTCGTGGTGCTGCCGCTGATCCTGCGTGACCAGGCCGGTGTCGCTGCCAGCGCCCACTGGAAGATCTATCTACCCGTGCTGGTGTGTTCGGTGCTGGCGATGTTGCCACTGATCATAATGGCGGAACGCAAGGGCCGGGTCCGGCCGGTGTTCCTGTCGGCCATCGCGCTGTTGATCGCCGCCGAGCTCGGCCTGTTTTTCCTGCCCGTGACACTGTACAGCGTGGTGTTCATGATGTTCGTGTTTTTTACGGCATTTAACCTGCTGGAGGCGATGCTGCCCTCGCTGATTTCCCGGATTGCACCAGCCGACTGTCGCGGCACCGCGATGGGCTTTTATTCCAGCTCGCAATTCTTCGGCGCGTTTCTCGGCGGCGCGCTGGGTGGTGTGCTGCACCAGTATGCGGGCACGCATGCCGTGTTCCTGTGCAGTGCAATTGGTGCGGCGCTGTGGTTGTTGCTGGCGCTGTCGATGTCTCGTCCGGAAAAACTCAGCAGCTATATATATAAGATAGATGGCGGTGAACCGGAGGCTGCGGAACAGCTGGCGCAACGCTTGCTGGCGCTTGCCGGGGTGGCCGAGGCCGTGGTGGTGGCCGAGGAGGGCGTTGCCTACCTGAAGGTGGACAAGCAGGTGTTTGACGAGACGTCGCTGCCTTGATCGTGCAGCTGCCCTGCGCCATTTGATCGTGTGTAGCCCGGATGGAGTGAAACGCAACCCGGGATCGCCTTCCCGGATTCCACTGCGTTGCATCCGGGCTACGTTTGCTGCAATCCACGCTCAGCATTGAAATAATTGCGATCCGTATGCCACCGGCATATCGACTGCTGTAGGAGCGGCTTGTAGCCGCGAAAGTCTTTGCCGGCATCGTTCGATGCGTGTGTCCCTGCAGGAGCGGATCGCATCCGCGACCTTCACCCGTTAGCAAACAATCGCTTGCGGCCAATAACAGCGTTTGCTGGCGACGCGCCGGTCTCTCACGTCTAATCCCGCACGAATATACGGGTACGGATCAGTCAAATCCGATAGCACCCCACTACACCATCGCATAGAATAGGCCCCGGAAAATGCCGCCGGGGAGCGGCTCACAGGGACTGTGAAAACCTACAGATAACAGGAGAACAACATGGCACGAGGAGTGAACAAGGTGATACTGGTCGGGAACCTGGGCAAGGATCCCGAGGTTCGGTACATGCCGAACGGTAACGCGGTCGCGAATATCACGCTGGCAACGTCAGAGTCCTGGAAGGACAAGCAGACGGGCGAGCAGAAGGAAAACACGGAATGGCACCGCGTGGTGCTGTTCCGCCGCCTCGGGGAGATCGCCGGGGAATACCTGAAAAAGGGCTCGCAGGTCTATATAGAAGGCAAGCTACAGACCCGCAAATGGCAGGACAACTCGGGGAATGACCGCTATACCACCGAGATCGTTGCCAACGAGATGCAGATGCTGGGCGGGCGCGGTGGCGGCGGCAGCGCCGGCTTCTCGGCCGATTCAGCCCCGGCACAATCCACACAGCCTGCACCGGCGCCAGCTGCCGCGGGCGATTTTGATGATGATATTCCGTTCTAGCCCGTCACCCGGCTGACTCAAAAGGCCTGCATTGCAGGCCTTTTTTTATGCCTGCTCAATCCTGAGCCCTGCTGGCGGGATGCCGCTACCGGCATCGCCTGGGTGGGATTTGTTCCCCTATATTGCGAAAAATTTACTGTCAAAACCCAAGATATTGGGTCTCGACTTTGGTTATAATGCGGTCATTCGTTGCCAGTGCTGGCCGATTTTGGGCCAGAAAAATTAAAAATCGGCGACATGCTGTCAATTTACGATAGGTAATTTCAGCAACCTTTTGATTTCTAATTCGTATGTTCGCACGGCTCTGTCGACGAATTGGAAAATCGGGCTAAGTTACTGTCCAGATAACGATTTTTTGCAGTTTTTGCTTGACGAAGGCGGTCTCCATCCCTATAGTGTCGCAAAGTGGGGCTCAGTGGTAATTCGTGGGTTCCTAGGGAGAGAAAGGGGGCTATTTTGTTCAGAGGTGGTAGCACGGTGAATCTGGATGCGAAGGGGCGTATGGCCCTTCCCACCCGTTACCGCGCCGATCTCATGGAACGCTGCCAGGGCCGGGTGGTATTGACGGTCCATGACGACAGCTGCTTGCTGTTGTATCCCCAGCCCGAATGGGACGAGATCGAGCGCAAGCTCGTCCGTCTTCCCAACCAGAACAAACGCACCCGTACCCTGCAGCGCATGTTGCTTGGTCATGCAACTGAATTCGAGATGGACAAGAACGGACGGATACTGATTCCGCCGCGCTTGCGTGAATTCGCACAGTTGGAAAAACGCGTCGTGCTTGCAGGTCTGGGTAACAAGTTTGAAATCTGGAACGAAGAGGCGTGGGAAAAGAGTTGCGGGGACTGGGTGTCACACGAAGATGATGAAGGCGACATGCCTGACTCGCTTGAATCACTGACGCTCTGATTCGTGACAAAACAATATTCACACCGGCCGGTACTCCTCGATGAAGTACTTGCCGGTCTCTCAATTAAAGCAGATGGAATTTACGTTGACGGAACTTTTGGTCGTGGTGGGCATGCAGGTGCGATTCTTGCCATGCTCGGACCGGAAGGCAGGCTGCTTGCCATGGACAAGGACCCGGAAGCAGTGCACTCGGCCGAAACACAGTTCGGCGGGGATCGCCGTTTTGCAATCGAACAGGGCAGTTTCACAATGCTAGGCAGCATGGTTGCACGTCAGGACTTGCAGGGTAAGGTGAACGGTCTGTTGCTGGACCTGGGGGTTTCTTCGCCCCAGCTCGATGATTCTTCCCGTGGTTTCAGTTTCTCCGAAGAGGGTCCGCTCGATATGCGCATGGATCCCTCGCAGGGTATCAGCGCAGCGCAATGGCTTAATGAAGCCGATGAAAAGGAAATCAGCCGGGTTCTGAAAACGCTTGGCGAGGAACGTTTCTCGCGTCGTATTGCGCGTGCCATCGTCGCGCAGCGTGCCACGCAGCCGCTGCAAACAACCCGCGAACTGGCAGAGCTGATTGCCGCGGCCGTGCCGATGCACGAGAAACACAAGCACCCGGCGACGCGCAGCTTTCAGGCCATCCGCATTTTTATCAACTCGGAACTGGACGATGTGCGCAGTGTGCTTGAGCAGGTGCCGGACATGCTGGCCACGCACGGCCGTATGGCTGTCATCAGTTTTCATTCACTGGAAGACCGTATCGTCAAGCGCTTCATTCGTGACGAGTACCGCGGCGAACAGCCACCGCGGGCATTTCCGCTGGCCGGCATGGATTACCAGCCGCGCCTGAAGCCGGTCGGCAAGGCGATTCGTGCCAGCGAGAAAGAGATCTCCGAAAACCCGCGGGCTCGCAGTGCGGTGTTGCGCATCGCGGAGCGACTGCAATGACATCACGTCCGGTCAACCTCGGTGTGCTGTTGCTCGTGGTGGTGTCTACCGCGGTTGCCGTGGTGTATTCCAAGCACCAGGCGCGCAAGCTGTTTGTTGAATTGCAGTCGCTCGGTAATGAGCGCGACGACATGGATATTGAATGGGGCCAGTTGCAGCTCGAGCAGAGCACCCTGACCACGCATGGTCAGGTCGAGCGTGCCGCGCGCGAGCAACTGGGCATGGTGAGCCTGTCTGCTGACAACATGGTGATCGTCAAGCCATGAACCAGTTCAGGGAGAAAAAACACTGCGACGCCCGTCGCGCTTTTCTGTTCATGTGCATGGGGCTGGCAGCCGTGACGCTGGTATGGCGTGCCGTGTGTCTGCAGGTGCTGGACAAGGACTTTCTGCAATCGCAGGCCGATGCACGTCACCTGCGTGTCGTGTCACTGCCGGCACACCGTGGCAAGATCCTGGATCGCAACGGCGAGCCGCTGGCGATCAGTACGCCGGTCGAGTCCGTGTGGGCCAACCCGCAGGTGCTGGGCGGCGAAATGCAGCGTATACCGGAACTGAGCAAGCTGCTTTCGCTGGACGCCGCCAGGGTGCAACAGCTGGTTGCCAGCCGCGCGGACCGCGAGTTTGTCTATCTGGATCGTCACATCTCCCCGGAACTCGCCGGGCAGGTCAAGGCCCTGAAGATACCCGGTGTGCATCTGCAGCGTGAATACCGCCGTTACTACCCGGGAGGCGAGGTGACAGCGCACGTCACCGGTTTCACCAATATTGATGATATCGGTCAAGAGGGTATCGAGCTGGCCTACGAGGAATGGCTCGGCGGTGAGCCGGGTGCCAAGCGTGTCGTCAAGGACGGCAACCACAACATCATCGAGGATGTTGAGAGTATTCGCCGGCCACGCCCCGGCAAGGACCTCGTGCTCAGTATTGACCGCCGTATCCAGTATCTTGCCTATCGCGCACTCAAGTCGACCATGAAGGAACACCAGGCGCGCGCAGCAACGGCCGTGCTGCTCGATGTGAAAAGCGGTGAAGTCATCGCGATGGTCAACCAGCCATCATTCAATTCCAATAATCGCCAGCAACTGCGCAGTTCCAGCATGCGCAACCGCGCGGTGACCGATGTGTTCGAACCGGGCTCCACCATGAAGCCGTTTATAGCCGCGAGTGCGCTGCAGAGTGGGCGCTACCGTGCAGATAGCCTGGTGGCCACCTCGCCGGGCTGGATGCGCGTCGGCGTCAACACCGTGCGTGATGTGCACGACTACGGCGAGCTGGATGTAACCGGGGTCATTCGCAAGTCCAGCAACGTGGGCATCTCCAAGATCGCGCTGGCGCTGCCCGCGGAAGAAATCTGGGAGACGCTGTCCGAGCTCGGTTTTGGCGCGCAGACCTTCAGTGGCTTTCCCGGCGAGGCTTCCGGCCTGCTGTCCTACCACGGTGGCTGGAATGCCATTGAAACGGCAACCCTGTCGTTCGGGTACGGCGTGTCGGTCACCTCGCTGCAGCTGGCGCAGGCCTACGCCGTGCTGGCAACCGGCGGCATCAAGCGCTCGGTGACGTTCTTGCGCGATGGCGAGGTCACGGAGGAGCGACGTGTCATGCCTGCTGCCGTGACGCGCCAGGTTGTCGATATGCTCGAAGAGGCCGTGGGTCCGGACGGCACCGCACCTCAGGCACGCGTACCCGGTTACCGTGTCGCCGGCAAGACCGGCACCGTGAAGAAGTCGACTGCCGGCGGGTATTCAAGTAACCAGTACCTCGCCGTGTTTGCCGGGATGGCGCCGGCCAGTGATCCGCGCTTTGTCATGGTCGTCATGGTGGATGACCCGAGTAACGGTAAATACTACGGCGGGCAGGTTGCCGCGCCGGTGTTCTCCAGTGTCATGGCCGGTGCGCTGCGCTTGATGGCGGTACCACCCGATGATGTGCCCTTGTTGCAAACGCGCGTAGTCGCGGGGGAGGAACCTGCATGATGACAGCAGAACGAGTGGCTGCCACGCATACTGTTGCTGGCTTGCTACGAGAATTCAAAGACGTTCGTGTTGCTGGCGAGATCGGTGTAAACGGTCTCGCGACGGACAGTCGCAAGGTTCAGGCGGGAGATCTGTTCCTGGCCGTGGCCGGCACCCAGACGCACGGTTTGCAACATGCCCGCCAGGCGATCGCACTGGGTGCGGCCGCGGTTGCCTGGGAACCCGTTGAGGGTGATGCCGGTCTGGCCGAGACGGCTGCATTGTTGACGGTGCCGGCTGTCGCCGTGCCCAACCTGGGGCAGCGCGTTGGACTGATCGCTGACCGCTTTTACGGTCACCCGTCACGGGGCATGTTTACCATTGGTGTTACCGGCACCGACGGCAAGACTTCCTGCAGTCACTTTATTGCGCAGGCGCTTGACAGTCATGACCGTCGTTGCGGCGTCATCGGTACGCTCGGTTACGGTTTGTATGGCGAGCTTTCCACGTCCGTGCATACCACCCCGGATGCACTGACGGTGCAGCAGGCCATGCGTGCCATGCAAACGGCCGGTGCGCGTTGTGTTGTCTCCGAGGTTTCCTCGCACGCCATGGACCAGGGGCGCGTGCGCGGCGTGACCTTCGACATTGCCGTGCTCACCAACCTGACGCGCGATCATCTTGATTACCACGGCGACCTCGAATCCTATGCCGAGGCGAAGCGCAAACTGTTTCATTCCGACGGCCTGCGCTATGCCGTGATCAACGCCGATGACAATTTCGGCAGCGCCCTGCTGGATGCGATACCGCCCGGTGTGGCGCCGATTGCCTACCGGCTAGAGAATGACCCGTTCAGGACGCGTTTTCCGGCGCAGTGGGTTATCGGTCGTAACCTGTATTTTGATGTCAACGGCCTGAGCATGGATGTGCAAACGCCATGGGGCAGCGGTTCACTGCATTGCGGGCTGCTCGGGCGCTTCAATGCCAGCAACCTGCTGGCGACACTGGCGAGCCTGTGTGTGGCCGGCCTGCCGTTTCAGGAGGCGCTGCGGCGACTGGCCGTGACGCGTACCGTACCGGGCCGCATGGAACGTTTTGACATGGGCGAGGGCCGGCCGCTTGCGGTGGTTGATTTTGCCCACACCGCTGCAGCGCTCGAGGGTGTGCTCAGTTCGCTGCGTGCGCACTGTCGCGGCAAGTTGTGGTGTGTGTTCGGTGCCGGCGGTGATCGCGATCGCGGCAAGCGTTCGCTGATGGGCGCCGTGGCCGAACGTCACGCCGACGAAATCGTGTTAACCGATGACAACCCGCGCACCGAGGATGCACAGCACATCATCGACGATATTTGTTCGGGCCTGAAGCAGCCTGCCACGGTGCACATCGAGCACGATCGCGCACATGCAATCGGCTGGGCCATGCGACATGCCGGGGCAGAGGACATTGTACTGATCGCCGGCAAGGGGCATGAGTCTGTGCAGATAGTGGGGAACCGCGCGGTGCCGTTCAGCGATCGCGAACGTGTTCGTGCAATCGCCCGGGAATGGTCTCGATGATGGCGATGCAACTGTCAGAGGCAGCCGGCGTGCTGCAGGGCCGAATCTCAGGTGACGATGTTGCCTTTCGCGGCATCAGCACTGATACCCGCACACCTGCAAGCGGCGCCCTGTTTTTTGCACTGCAGGGCCCCAACTTTGACGGCCATGCCTTTCTTGACGATGCGCGCCGGCAGGGTGCGGTGGCAGCTGCCGTGAGCCACCGTTGTGATTCGCCCATGCCGCAGGTCGAGGTCGAGGATACCCGTCTGGCACTTGGGCGGCTGGGCGAATACTGGCGCCGGAAATTCTCCATTCCCGTGGTGGCGATTACCGGCAGCAACGGCAAGACCACGGTGCGTGCGATGACAGAATCGATCCTGTCCGGTTGTGGCCGTGCGCTGTCGACGCAGGGCAATCTGAATAACGATATCGGCCTGCCGCTGACGCTGTCGCGGCTTGGCCCGGAGCATCGGTTCGCGGTACTGGAGATGGGGGCCAATCATCACGGCGAGATCGATTACCTTGCCGGCCTGGCACACCCGACCATCGCGGTTGTGACCAATGCCGGTCCGGCACACCTGGAAGGGTTTGGCGATCTGCAGGGTGTGGCGCGAGCCAAGGGTGAATTGTTTGCACGCCTCGAGGCGGACGGCACCGCGGTTATCAATGCCGATGACGCATTTGCGCCCCTGTGGCGTGAACTTGCCGGCCACTGTCATGTCGTGGACTTTGGTCTCGACAACGACGCCGCGGTTACCGCCAGGTGGAAGGGCGACACGGCTGGCAGTGATGTGCGAATCAAGACTGCGGGTGGCGAGATCGACGTGCGTCTGCCGCTGCCTGGCAAGCACAACGTGATGAATGCACTGGCCGCGTGTGCCGTTTCCATGGCCGCTGGTGCCGATCTGGCAACCGTGAAGCGGGGGCTGGAGTCGCTGTCAGCGGTGGCCGGTCGCTTTAACGTTTACAAGCTGCCGGGTGACATCACCCTGATCGATGACACCTACAATGCCAATCCCGAATCCCTGAATGCAGCACTGAATGTCCTGTCGCTGGCCGACACTGACAGCTGGCTGGTGCTGGGCGACATGGGTGAACTGGGTGAAACAGGTGCTGCACTGCATGCCGAGGCCGGTCGCAAGGCGCGTGCAGCCGGTGTGAGCCGCCTGTACGCACTCGGGGAGCTGGCTGGACATGCAGCCGAGGCGTTTGCCGGTCCCGGCGGTGCCTATGCATCGATGGATGACTTGCTGGCTGCGCTGCACGCCGACCTGTCGGGTCCCTTGCATATCCTCGTGAAGGGTTCACGCAGCATGCGCATGGAGCGCGTGGTGACTGCGCTGGGTGGCAGTACGGATCGCGGAGGCAAACACTGATGCTGTTATATCTTGCCGAGTACCTGAGCCAGTTTCACAGCGGTTTCAACGTATTCCAGTACCTCACCCTGCGGGCGATTCTCGGTGTACTGACCGCGTTACTGATCTCCTTCCTGGTCGGACCCGAGATGATCCGCCGCCTGGGCCGTTACCAGATCGGTCAGCCGGTCCGCGATGACGGCCCGCAGACACACCTCGTCAAGGCGGGCACGCCCACCATGGGTGGTGCATTGATCCTGGTGGCCGTGGCCATCGCGACCCTGCTGTGGGCCGACCTCGGTAACCGCTACGTCTGGGTGATGCTGGTGACGACCACCCTGTTCGGTGCCATCGGCTGGGTGGATGATTACAAGAAGCTGGTGCTGAAGAACTCCGACGGTCTGTCGGCACGCAGCAAGATACTCTGGCAGTCCGGTGTCGCGCTGTCCGTAGCGATGTTTCTCTACCTGACATCAACCACGCCGGCCGAGACGTCCCTGATTGTGCCGTTCTTCAAGGACATCGCGATCAACCTCGGCTGGTTCTACGTGGTGCTGACGTTCTTCGTCATTGTCGGTTCCAGTAATGCGGTCAACCTGACCGACGGCCTGGATGGACTGGCGATCCTGCCGACCGTGCTGATTGCCGGTGCGCTCGCGGTATTTGCCTACGTGACCGGTAACGTGAAGTTCTCGGTCTATCTCGGCATACCCTACATTCGCGATGCCTCCGAGGTGGTGGTGTTCTGCGGTGCACTGGTGGGTGCCGGCCTGGGTTTCCTCTGGTTCAATGCCTACCCGGCGATGGTGTTCATGGGTGATGTCGGTGCGCTCGCACTCGGCGCGGCCCTGGGTATCGTCGCCGTGCTGGTCCGCCAGGAGCTGGTTTTCATGGTGATGGGTGGCGTGTTTGTCATGGAGACGGTGTCGGTCATCCTGCAGGTTGCTTCCTACAAGCTTACCGGGCGACGCATATTTCACATGGCGCCGTTGCATCACCACTTTGAATTGAAAGGCTGGCCGGAACCGCGCGTCATTGTGCGCTTCTGGATTATTACCGTGATCCTCGTGCTGGTCGGGCTGGCGACCCTGAAGATTCGTTGAGCGCATGGACCGATCGGCACACAGGCAACACACCGCTTTGAGTATTGATTAATGGCAGTCCCGGCAACCGTAATGACAGACATGTTTGACAAGACCTGCAGGACGCTGGTGGTCGGTCTCGGCGAGACCGGCCTGTCGGTGGCGCGTTACCTGTCAGGGCAGGGCGTGCCGGTGGCCGTGGTAGACAGTCGCGCCGAGCCGCCTGCGCTGGAACGTTTGCGTGCCGAGCTGCCCGCGGATGTTGCGCTGTTCCTCGGTGACTTTAACGCAGAGGCCTTTGAACGCGCCGAACAGATCGTTATCAGCCCCGGGGTTTCCATGCAGGAACCGGCCATTGCCGCAGCGCTTGCGCGCGGTGTCCCGGTGATTGGTGACATAGAGTTGTTCGCGCAGGCCGCCGTGGCGCCGGTGATTGCAGTCACGGGGTCCAATGGCAAGAGCACCGTGGTCACCCTGCTGGGCGCAATGGCACGACGTGCGGGTCTGGACGTTCGCGTCGGCGGTAATATCGGTACGCCGGCGCTTGACCTCATCACGCAGCAGGAACCGGACCTGTACGTGCTCGAGCTGTCGAGTTTTCAGCTGGAGACGGTGTCGTCGCTACGCCCGCAGGCGGCTGCCGTGCTGAACATCAGTGCCGATCACCTGGATCGCTACACCGATCTGCAGGCGTATGCGGCAGCCAAGCAATCCATTTTCAGGCAGGCCGCGGTACAGGTATTCAATCTCGATGACGTGCTGGTGACCTCGCTGGTTGACCAGGCGCAGCCGCACACGGGTTTCAGCTGCAGTGTCCCGAATGACGACAACTACGGTCTGGTGGCCGTCGAGGGTCAGACATGGCTGGCACGGGGTCGCAGGCTGATCATGCCGGCCGCTGCCATCAGCATGGCCGGACAACATAACCTGACCAATGCCCTGGCGGCACTGGCGATGGGTGAAGTGGCGGGCATTCCGCTGGCGAGCATGATAGAAACGCTGACTGAATTCCGGGGGCTGCCGCACCGCATGCAGTATCTCGGGCGCGGCAATGACGTGCGCTGGTTCAATGACTCGAAAGGCACCAACGTGGGTGCCACGCTGGCCGCCATCGAGGGTATCGATGAGCAACTGGTGTTGATCGCCGGTGGTGACGGCAAGGGCGCGGATTTCACACCGCTGGCGGCTGCCTTGCAAGACAAGGGGCGTGCGGCCGTGCTGATCGGCAAGGATGCAGGCTTGCTGGAAACGTTGTTGCTGGGGGTTGTACCTGTACGCCGGGCCAGCGATATGTCCGAGGCCGTCAGGTTCGCTGCCGAACTGGCGCAACCGGGTGACTGCGTGCTGCTGTCCCCGGCCTGTGCCAGTACCGATATGTTCCGTAACTTTGAACAGCGCGGTGATGCGTATATGCAGGCCGTGCAGGAGTACCTGTCCTGATGGTCGCCGCAGCACAACAGGCCCGCCGTATCGAAGCCGGCACGTCACGGCTGCCGCGGGTTGATTACTGGCTGGTATTCAGTGCCCTGTCGCTGGCGCTGCTCGGGCTGGTGATGGTGTCCTCGGCCTCGATTACCTTTGCGGATCGCGAGATCGGGCAGCCGTTTTACTACGCGATACGCCAGTCCATCTATATCGGTTTCGGTGTGTTCGTCGGTGCACTGGTGTTCAAGCTGCGTCTGGTAGACCTGGAACGCATGGGAATGACGCTGTTGCTGCTGGCCTTTGCCATGCTGCTGCTGGTGCTGGTGCCAGGCGTGGGCGTGGAAGTCAACGGTGCATCGCGCTGGATCAATGCCGGGCTGTTCAGGCTGCAGGTGTCCGAGCCGGCGAAACTGTTCTTCATTATCTATCTTGCCGGCTACCTCGCGAAGTACGGTGACGAGGTGCGCTCGCAGATATCCGGGTTCCTCAAGCCGCTTGGCCTGCTGGCGATTGCCGCGGTGTTGCTGCTGGCCGAACCGGATTTTGGTGCGACCGTCGTGCTGGCCGCGATCGTCATGGGCATGATCTTCATGGCAGGCGTCAAGCTTTACCAGTTTGGCGGCATGCTCGGACTGGGCGCGGTGCTGATGGCAGGCATGGCGGTGTCGTCTCCCTATCGAATGACACGCCTGAAGACCTTCATGGATCCCTGGGCTGATCCGTTTGACACGGGCTTTCAGCTGACGCAGTCACTGATCGCGATTGGCCGTGGCGAGTGGTTTGGTGTGGGGCTGGGCGCCAGTATCCAGAAACTGTTTTACCTGCCCGAGGCACACACGGACTTTGTGTTTGCCGTACTGGCGGAAGAGCTCGGCCTGTTCGGTGTGTGCACGATCATCGTGTTGTATACCGTGCTGGTGTGGCGCGCCTTTAGCATCGCCGTGCAGGCTGCCAAGGCAAATAACCTGTTTGCCTCGTATCTCGCCTACGGCCTCGGTATCTGGTTTGGCCTGCAAAGCTTTATCAATATCGGTGTGAACATGGGCCTGTTGCCGACCAAGGGACTGACCCTGCCGCTGATGAGTTATGGCGGTTCCAGCATGGTGGTGATGTGCATGGCCATTGCCCTGCTGTTGCGCATTGACTATGAAACCCGCTGCACGGCGGCCGGCCTGTCGGCCAGTGGCATTGCCGCCGCAACCCTGCGCAGGTCGTCGACATGATGGCGACAGCGAGTGACAAGCGGCCGGTGCTGATCATGGCGGGTGGTACCGGTGGTCATGTCTTTCCGGCGCTCGCCGTTGCCGCGGAGTTATCTGCCAGTGGCGTGGCCGTGTCCTGGCTGGGGACACAACGCGGACTGGAATCCCGGGTTGTGCCGGCGGCCGGTTACCCGCTGGAGACCATGCGCGTCTCCGGTGTGCGTGGCAAGGGCCTGCTGCGCAAGCTCATGGCGCCGTTCATGTTGATGGTTGCACTGGTGCAGGCGCTCTTGATCCAGCTGCGCCTGCGTCCGCGTGCCGTGCTGGGCATGGGTGGCTTTGCAGCCGGACCGGGCGGTGTCATCGCCTGGTTGCTGCGTCGGCCCTTGCTGATCCATGAACAGAACTCCGTCGCGGGCCTGACCAACAAGTGGCTGGCACCGCTGGCGCGTACTGTCATGGAGGCGTTCCCCGGCAGCCTGCCGCAACGCCTGCATGTCATTCATACCGGCAACCCGGTGCGTGCAGAGATCACCCGGTTGTCTCCACCCGAAGAGCGCCTTGCCGGTCGTGGCGGGGCGCTGCGCGTGCTGGTCATCGGTGGCAGTCTGGGTGCGCGTGCGTTAAACGAGGCTGTGCCGGCGGCAGTCCGCCTGCTGGCCGCTGCCCATGAGCTGGATATCCACCACCAGACAGGCAGTGCCGACGTCGAGACGGTGCGATCGGCCTATGCAGACATCAACAGCGCTGCGCGCGTGGAGGCCTTTGTCGAGGACATGGCGGCGGCCTATGCCTGGGCAGACGTCGTGATCTGTCGTTCCGGGGCACTGACCATTGCCGAGCTGGCTGTTGTCGGAGTGGCTTCTATCCTGGTGCCGTTTCCGCATGCGACGGATGATCACCAGACAGGCAACGCGCGCTTCCTGGCCGATGCCGGCGCCGCAATCTTGTTGCCACAAACCGAATTGAGTGCCAGGAAACTCGCCGGCCTGATCGCCGACTTCTGCGGGCAACATAATATGCTGCTGGAGATGGCCTGCCGCGCGCATGAGCTGGCCATGCCGGATGCTGCCCGCCGGGTTGCTGCACATTGCCTGCGTGCTGCCGGCATTAATGCAGAGACTTTATCTGCGGGGCCGGCCTCATGAGCCCGACCAGTCACCCGACTGCTGTTGCACAACCCAAGGGCATGGGCCGTGTGCGGCGCGTGCATTTTGTCGGTATTGGCGGCGCCGGTATGAGCGGCATTGCCGAGGTGATGCACAACCTGGGTTACCAGGTCAGTGGTTCTGATCTGGGTGAAAACAACGTGACGCGACGTCTCGTCAAGCTGGGTGTCGAGGTGTTCATCGGGCACGATGCGGCGAATGTTGCCAGGGCCGATGTGGTGGTTGTCTCGACCGCCATAGCCCCGGACAATCCGGAGTTGCTCGCGGCTCGCCAGCAGCGTATCCCTGTGGTGCCACGCGCCGAGATGCTCGCCGAGCTGATGCGTTTCCGTTACGGCATTGGCGTGGCGGGCACGCATGGCAAGACAACGACGACCAGCCTTACCGCCAGTCTGCTGGCAGAAGGCGGGCTGGACCCGACCTTTGTGATCGGCGGGCAGTTGAACAGTGCGGCCACCAATGCACAGCTGGGTTCCGGGCATTACCTGGTGGCCGAGGCGGACGAGAGCGACGCTTCCTTTCTCTACCTGCAGCCCTCCATGGCCGTGGTGACCAACATCGATGCGGATCACCTGCCGACCTACGAGGGTGATTTTGAGCGCCTGCGCCAGACCTTTATTGATTACCTGCATCACTTGCCGTTCTACGGGCTGGCAGTGTTGTGCCTCGATGATCCCGAGGTGGAGAGCATCCTGCCCGAGGTAACGCGCTCGGTGATTACCTACGGCATTGATTCCGATGCTGACGTGACCGCCAGTGACATCGAGCAGCAGGCACAGCAGACCCATTTCAGCGTGCACCGGGCCGGACACGATGAGTCATTGTCGATTACGCTGAACCTGCCCGGAAGACACAATGTCCTGAATGCGCTGGCGGCCATTGCGGTGGCGACCGAGCTGGGTGTCTCCGACCAGGCAATCCAGCGGGCCCTGTCCGGTTTCCAGGGTATAGGGCGACGCTTTCACATGGCCGGCGAGGTTCATTTTGCCGCCGGCGACGTATTAATGATTGATGATTACGCGCATCACCCGCGCGAGATCGAGCCAACACTGGCGGCGGTTCGTGCCGGCTGGCCGGAGCGTCGACTCGTGGTGGTATTCCAGCCGCACCGCTACTCGCGTACGCATGACCTGTTCGATGATTTCATCCAGGTGTTGTCCGGCGTCGATGTGCTAGTGCTGAGTGAAGTCTATGCGGCCGGTGAGGCGCCGATCAGTGGCGCGGATGGTCGTTCCCTGTCGCGCGGCATTCGTGCCCGCGGCCACGTTGACCCGGTATTCGTCGAGAAGCTGGAGATGTTGCCAGCCGTCCTCGATGACGTGCTTCATGCCGGCGATGTGTTACTGACCCTGGGTGCGGGGGATATCGGTGCGGCGGCTGCGCGACTCGCGGCGGGCACAAGGTGAACCGGGAATGATGGCAGCCGAGAAAACACATCACTGGCGAGGCGATATGCGCATCAACGAACCGATGTCCAGGCATACCTCGTGGCGTACCGGTGGTCCGGCGCGACGCTTTTACAAGCCGGCGGACCTCGATGACCTGTGTGATTTTCTCCAGGAAATAGATCCCCGCGAGCCACTGCTGTGGCTGGGTCTTGGCAGTAACCTGCTGGTGCGCGATGGCGGTTTCCCCGGAACGATTATCCTGATCCACGGCGTCTTGACGGGGCTTGACTGGCTTGATGATACGACCCTGCGTGCCGCTGCCGGTGTGACCTGCGCCAAGGTCGCACGTGTGAGCGCGAAGCAGGGGCTCACGGGCGTGGAATTTCTTGCTGGTATTCCTGGGACCATGGGTGGCGCACTGGCGATGAATGCCGGTGCCTTCGGTGGCGAGACCTGGGACCATGTTGTCGCTGTCGAGACGATTGACCGCGGCGGGCAGTTGCATACACGTACACCGGAAGAGTTCCGCATCGCCTATCGAACGGTTGTCGCGGCTGCGGATGAATGGTTTGTTGCGGCGCACCTGGCACTTGACCACGGTGATTCTGAACAGGCGCAGGCGAACATCCGTGAACTGCTGGCACAACGCTCGGCCTCGCAGCCAACCGACCAGTTCAGTTGCGGTTCGGTATTTCGTAACCCTCCCGGTGACCATGCCGCGCGACTTATCGAGGCGGCCGGGTTGAAAGGCAAGATGCTGGGCGGTGCGCAGGTATCCCCAAAGCATGCCAACTTTATTATCAATACCGGCAATGCCAGCGCCGCGGATATAGAGACCCTGCTCAACCAGGTGCAGGGCCGTGTTGAACAGTTATACGACGTGCGCCTTGAAAGCGAGGTTCGCATCGTGGGTGAGCATGCAGCAACATGAATAGCAACGGCCACATAAATGCACGGGCATACGGCAGGATCGCCGTGCTGATGGGCGGTGATTCCGCCGAACGCGAGATCTCGTTGATCAGCGGCGCGGCGGTACTGCGCGCCATGCACGCAGCGGGTATTGACGCCCACGCTATTGATGCCGCGGACAAGCAGCTGCTGGACAAGCTGGTGCAGGGTAACTTCAGCCAGGCCTTCGTTGCGCTGCACGGTCGCGGTGGCGAGGACGGCGTGATCCAGGGGCTGCTGGAAAGCATCAAACTGCCATACACCGGCAGCGGTGTGCTGGGTTCTGCGCTCGGCATGGATAAATTGCGTACCAAGCAGGTCTGGCAGAGCGCCGGACTGCCGACGCCCGGTTTTGCGGTGCTCACGAATGCGGCGGATGTCAGTCGCGTGCGCGACACGCTGCAATACCCGGTGATAGTCAAGCCTTCTCATGAAGGCTCCAGTATCGGAATCTCGAAGGTGAATGCAGCAGACGGGCTGATGGCTGCCTGGCAGCTTGCTGCACAGTACGACGCGACGGTACTGGTCGAGCAATGGATCGAGGGCAAGGAATATACCGCCGGTATTCTCGGCGACGAGGCCTTGCCGCTGATCTGCCTGGAGACACCCAACACCTTTTATGACTATGCGGCCAAGTACGAGACTGACACGACACGTTACCTGATCCCTTGCGGGCTGGATGAGGCGCAAGAGGCCGAACTGCAGGCCATGTCGCTGGCGGCGTTTTCTGCCGTTGGCGCATCCGGCTGGGGACGGGTCGATTTCATGCTGGATACGGACGGTGCGCCCTGGCTGATCGAGGTGAATACCGTGCCGGGGCTGACCGATCACAGCCTGGTACCGATGGCGGCGAAGGCGCGCGGTATCGGCTTCGGCCAGCTGGTGTGCCGCATACTGGATGCCGGACGGCAGACCGAGCATGCCGCGGGCAGGGAGGCCGGTTGTGCCTAGACATAAACAGCCACCGTTAAAGATGGTCAGCGCGCTGCTGAAGCAAAATGTTCGCACCCTGACCGGCGTGGCCTTGCTGGCGATACTCGCCGGTACTGTCGCGCTGGCCAAGCACTGGGTGTCCGACCCCTACCGTTTTCCACTGGATGTCGTGCAGGTGAAGGGTGACTTTCGCCATCTCGACAAGCAGAAATTACAGGATGCAGTGGCCATGCACGTGGCGGGTGGTTTTTTTACCGTGGATGTCGCTGCGATCCGTGCTGCCGCTGAAGAGCTGCCGTGGGTGTACAAGGCCACGGTGCGGCGTGTCTGGCCTGCGACATTGCGTATCAATATAGAAGAGCAACAGGCGATTGCCCGCTGGGGCGAGCAGGGTTACCTGAACAGCAACGGCGAGCCGTTCTTTCCGGATGCCCTCGTCGGCTCGCTGGATCTGCCAGAGCTTGCCGGACCTGAAGGACATGAACTGAACGTGCTGGAGAGTTTCCAGCGTGTCAATAAAACACTGGCACCGTTGCAGATCGCGGTGATGCGCATGGAGCTGGACAGTCGGCGTGCATGGCACCTGCAGGTCGGAGATGGCGTCATGCTGGAGCTGGGTCGTACAGACACCCGGGAACGCCTGCAGCGGTTTATCAGCGCCTATCCGACGCTGTTCGCCGGCCGGATACAGGATTTGAAGCGAGTCGATCTGCGCTACAGCAACGGGTTTTCAGTGTACTGGCAGCAACTCGCAGTCACCCCGGAATCTGGGGCACAGGGTTAGGAAACGGGAATTAAACGGAATGCCGCGGAAAACAGAAAAGAATCTGATTGTAGGTCTGGATATCGGCACCTCAAAGGTGGTGGCCATTGTTGGCGAGGTGATGCCGGAAGGCGAACTGGAGGTGATCGGTATCGGTTCGCATCCCTCGCGTGGATTGAAGAAGGGTGTCGTGGTGAATATCGAGTCGACCGTGCACTCGATACAACGCGCGGTGGAGGAGGCCGAGCTGATGGCCGGCTGCCAGATACATTCGGTGTATGCCGGTATCGCCGGCAGTCATATCCGCAGCCTGAACTCGCATGGCATTGTCGCGATACGGGACAGTGAGGTGGGTGCAGGTGACATCGAGCGTGTTATCGACGCAGCCCGTGCAGTGGCCATACCGGCTGACCAGAAAATCCTGCACATCCTGCCGCAGGAATTCGTTATCGATAACCAGGAAGGTATCCGCGAACCGGTGGGTATGTCCGGGGTGCGTCTCGAGGCCAAGGTGCACATGGTGACGGGTGCCGTGAGTGCCGCGCAGAACATCATCAAGTGTGTGCGCCGCTGCGGTCTGGAGGTGGACGACATCATCCTCGAGCAACTGGCATCCAGTTACTCGGTATTGACCGACGATGAAAAGGAGCTCGGCGTGTGTATCGTCGATATCGGTGGCGGTACCACTGATATCGCGGTGTTTACCGACGGAGCGATTCGGCACACGGCGGTGATACCGATCGCCGGTGACCAGGTGACCAATGACATTGCCGTGGCCCTGCGTACGCCGACCCAGCATGCCGAGGAGATCAAGATCAAGTACGCCTGTGCCCTGACCCAGATGGCCAGCGCCGAGGAAAATATCGAGGTCCCGAGTGTCGGTGACCGGGACACGCGCCGGCTGGCACGCCACACGCTGGCCGAGGTCGTGGAGCCGCGTTACGAAGAGCTGCTGACCCTGATCCAGGCGGAACTGCGCCGCAGTGGCTTTGAAGACCTGGTTGCGGCAGGCATCGTGTTAACGGGTGGTAGTGCCAAGATCGAGGGCCTGGTCGATCTGGCTGAAGAAATCTTTCACATGCCGGTGCGGCTGGGTGTTCCCCAGTATGTCACCGGTCTGGTTGATGTGGTACGCAATCCCATTTATGCGACGGGTGTCGGCTTGCTGTTGTTCGGGCATCACAACCGCGATCAGCGGTCGGCAGACATTGGTCTGGGCAAAGGTGTACGTGGAGTATGGGTGAGGATGAGAGGCTGGTTTCAGGGAAATTTTTAGGTTGTTGCACTTTTTTGTTTTTGCACAGGTAGTAAGTAGTCAGTTGCGTTAATGAGGTTGGCGCAAAGGTACTTTTAATTGTCATTTTGTCATTGGGCTAATTGTTGTTTCTGTAAGGAGGAGACATCATGTTTGAACTTTTGGATTCATGCGGACAGAGCGCGGTAATCAAGGTAATCGGTGTTGGTGGCGGTGGTGGTAATGCCGTGCAGCACATGGTTGATGCGAGTATCGACGGCGTGGAATTTATATGTGCGAATACGGATTCGCAGGCACTGAAAAACATGTCGTCACGCACGACACTGCAAATTGGCGTAGACATCACCAAGGGACTGGGTGCAGGTGCCAACCCCGATGTCGGTCGCCAGGCCGCACATGAAGACCGCGACAGGATCGCCGAGGTCATCGAAGGGGCCGACATGCTGTTTATCACCGCCGGTATGGGTGGTGGTACGGGTACCGGTGCGGCACCGGTGGTTGCGTCGGTCGCCAAGGAGCTTGGTATCCTGACGGTGGCGGTTGTGACCAAGCCATTTACCTTTGAAGGTAACCGGCGTTTACACGTTGCCCATAACGGTATCAAGGAGCTGAGCCAGTACGTGGACTCCCTGATCACCATTCCCAACGAAAAGCTGCAGTCGGTCCTGGGCAAACAGATCAGTCTGCTGGATGCCTTCCGTTCAGCCAATGACGTGCTGCTCGGTGCAGTGCAGGGCATTGCGGAACTGATTACCCGTCCCGGCCTGATCAATGTCGACTTTGCGGATGTGCGCACCGTCATGTCAGAAATGGGTATGGCCATGATGGGATCCGGCACCGCGAAGGGCGATGACCGGGCACGTGAGGCGGCTGAAGCGGCCGTGGCAAGTCCGCTGCTGGAGGATATTGACCTGATGGGCGCCAATGGCATCCTGGTGAAT
>Ga0316201_10000232_pt1 | contig 28255 bp, 27 predicted proteins | sample CS6wburrow_MG_FD_204516 | JGI IMG/M metagenome (GOLD analysis project Ga0316201, IMG submission 204516) | Coastal sediment microbial communities from Delaware Bay, Delaware, United States - CS-6 worm burrow | ecosystem: Environmental > Aquatic > Marine > Coastal > Sediment | place: USA...
ATATGATTTGTTAATATTTTTGGCTTCTAATATCATTTTTCTAAATGCACCGCTTCCTTTGGTTCGATCAACATTGCTCTTTTAGCAGCAATAAAAGAGGCTAATATTATCAATAAAAATGCGATAAACGGAACAAGGATAATATCCCAAATTGTTAGGACCATCGGTAATTTATTAAAAGCGTAAATATTTTGTGGAAGAGGTACAAACCCAAAATAATTTTGTAAAACTACAATTCCGATGCTTAAGACGAGACCTACAACAGCGCCAATTCCACCAATTATGATCCCTTGTTTAATTATTATTTTTTTTATTACAATCGTGGAAGTACCTAATGTTCTTAATATACCAATTTCCCTTATTTTTTGATAGGTTACCAATACTAATGTTGAAGTTAAATTGAATGCGGCTACTAAAATAATTAAACTTAAAACAATTATTGCGCCAATCCGCTCCATTCGCATGGCATTGAATAATCCCTGATGAATATTTTCCCAACTCTCGATCCTTATTTCTTCTCCAAATTGTACAAGTAATTCTTCCTTCACATCTTCAATATTATTTCTATTGATAAGCCTTGTATCATATCCATCTACAGTTTTTTTTCTTAAAAATAATTGTTTACCATATTTTAAAGGAATAAATACTATTCTATCATCGTAATCAAGTACATCTATTTTGAATATTCCTGCAATTTCGGCATTCAGAATGCGCGGTAAACCGATTTGTATCGGACTATCGATGGGACTCATTAATTTAATATTATCGCCGACCATTACATTTATTCGCTCAGCAAGCAAAGAGCCGATAAAGATTTGTGGAATATTATTATTCAGTACTATTGAATCAAGACCAAGATTATAGAATTCATTGATTTTATCAAATGGAACGGCTTTGAACGATACCATTCTAACATTATTATCCTTTGTTAGAACTATTCCTTTACGTTCCATAAATGGCACTGCTTGGGATATATTTTTATTACTTTTTATATAGCTATAAGTCTCTTGGTCCTTCCCCGGACTGATTTTTGAAATTCGCAGATCACCTTCAAATCCGATTATCTTTTCTGCGACCTGCAATTCAAAACCATTTAGCACTGCAATTGAAATAATTAGTGCAAAACAGCCAATTACCATTCCAATAATGGCGATCCATCCTGTAAATCTGCTTGTTCCCGCTCCCTTTCCTCCAAGCATGAATCTTTTGGCTATATAAGTAGAAAATTTCATTCGTACCTTAATGCTTCTGCTGGATCAATTTTGCTTGCTCGATATACCGGCCAAAGTGATGCAATAATCGCTGATAAGATTCCAATTGATATAATTATTATCGTACTTAACCAATTGATCTTTATTGGTATATGATCCATAAAATATATGTCTTCCGGCAATGTGAATATTTGAAATTTTATTTGTATTATCGCTAATCCAACTGCAATTAAGAGTCCTAGCAGTGAACCCAATATACCAATAATTAGTCCTTCTAATAAAAATATCCTACGAACTTGCTTTTTGTTCAATCCAAGCGAAATCAAAGTTCCTATTTCACGTACTTTCTCAAAAATTATCATTGATAATGAAGAAATAATATTTACAATTCCAACGAATGATATCATTCCAAATATTATTAGTATGGGCCATTTTTGTAGATTAATCCAGTCAAATAATATCTTATGTTTATCTATCCATGTAAGCACAAAGTAAGGATATCCTAATTCGTTTTCCAAATGATAATATAATGGTTTAACATCATCTAATTCATTTGTAAATAGCATATATCCGCTTACTCTATCTTCGGAATTAAATATGTATTGTGCATCTTCCATATCAATATAGACAACCGTTTTATCATATTCTAATAACCCGGAATGAAATAGTCCAGTTACTGTAAATTGCCGAAATCGGTTGCTGCCGGAAATCTTGCCAATTGATTGTAAATCAAACAATACAATCTTATCACCAATAACGATACTTAAATCTTCTGCCAATCTTTTTCCAATAATTATTGAATGGGATTGTAGCTCTGCAGAACCGTTTGTGACTACTGTAGATAATAATGTATCTCTGCCAATTTTACTCAATCCAATTGTAATTACTCCTTCTGCATTTGGACCCTTTCTAAGTAATGCAGGACTTTGTACATATGATGAAATTGAATAATTAACCGGACTTTTTTGTAGAACGCCTTCCAATTCTGCATTATGCTCATTAAGAGTACGGTTCATAAAATGTTCTATTCGTATATGACCATCGAACCGAGCAATTTTTTCTGAGATTGTAGATTCAAATCCTTCTAAAATGCTAAATGTCAACACTAATGCTGCTATTCCTAATCCCAAGCCGAGAATTGCTAAAATAGCTGTAAATGTAGTAAAACTGCCCTTCTGTGGAGCTTTTAAGTGGCGGAAAGCGATTTGTCGTACTAATTTCAAATTAATATTTCATTATTGATAAAAGCTAGTAATTAGGCATGAGAGTAAAATATTAAACACCCTCTAGTGGTGTTCTCGCAGAGTTGGAAATAATATCACATCCTTAATCCATCTATTGTTTGTCAAGAGCATTACTAACCGGTCAATACCGATTCCCACTCCACCAGTCGGTGGCATCCCGCTTTCAACTGCTTGTAAGAAGTTTTCATCTACCGGTTGAGCTTCTTCATCTCCTTCTTTCCCGAGTTTATCTTGATTTACGAACCTCTCTCTTTGATCTACTGGGTCATTGAGTTCCGAGAAAGCATTCGCAAATTCCATTCCACCAATAAATAATTCAAAACGCTCTACTAACTCAGGATTACCTCCGCGATGTTTTTTAGCCAATGGAGAAATTGCTTTAGGATAATCAATTACAAAGGTCGGATTGATTAAGTTTGGTTCTACAAGCTTACTCATTAATATATCCAAGATTTGTCCATAATTTGACTGGGGGGGAATATCAATATTGAATTTATTACAAATAGTAATCAGTTCTTTATCATTTAATTGCGAAACATCAGTTCCTGTTGCATCGCTTAATAATTCAAAGATAGGTTTACGAGCGAATGGTTTAGATAAATCAACATTTAGGTCTCCCCATGCAACTTTTAGTTCACCAACTTTGGAAGCTACATCTTGCACAATCTTCTCTACAAAGTCCATCATATATTCATAGTCCACATAGGCTTGATAGAATTCCAACGAGGTATATTCAGGATTATGGTTTCGGTCAATTCCTTCGTTTCGGAAATTTTTTGCAAGCTCATAGACTTTGTCAATACCACCGATAATCAACCTTTTAAGATATAATTCATCAGCGATCCGTAAATATAATCTTTGATCTAAAGTGTTATGATGTGTTAAAAAAGGTCGAGCGTTAGCACCACCATAAAGGGGTTGCAAAATTGGTGTTTCTACTTCTATAAAACCATCATCATCAAGAAATTTTCTGATTGATGATATTATTTTAGCTCGTTTAATAAAAGTCTCTTTTACCTCATAATTAACAACTAAATCCAAATGCCGATTTCTATAGCGCTGTTCCTTATCTACAAAAGAATCAAATTCTTCACCCTCTTTTTCCTTTACAATTGGAATAGGTCGGATGCTCTTAGCTAAAATTGTGGTTTTATTGGCATGAATTGATGTCTCGCCGGTTTGAGTTTTAAAAACAAATCCCTCAACCCCTAAAAAATCCCCAATATCTAAAAGTTTAAAATTATCATAGGAATCTGTACCGATATCGTCTCGTTTGATATATATTTGAATTCTACCTTTGTCATCTTGTAAATGGCAAAATGCAGCTTTACCCATTTTCCTCAACGACATAATCCTACCCGCAACTGAAACAGTTTTCCCATCCAATTCATTAACGCTATTTAAAATATCAATACTTTTATGTGAAACTGAATAGGAATATGGATAGGGATTAACTCCATTTTCACGAAGTTTTCCTATTTTTTCTAATCGAAAATCAATTATTTGTTTTAAACTGCTATGCTCTTCAGTCATCTGAATTCCTTATAAATCATTTATTATCAATTTGTTGTATCAACCATGCTTGTATAAATTGGTCTATTTCCCCATCCATTACTGCTTGCACGTTTCCCGATTCAACTTTTGTTCGATGATCCTTTACCATGTTATATGGATGAAAAACGTAAGATCTAATCTGGCTTCCCCAGCCAATATCCATTTTTTGATTCTCAATTACCTGATTTGCTTCACTTTCCTTATCGATCTCAAGTTGTAATAAGCGTGCTTTTAATACTTTCATGGCTTGTGCTTTATTTTTGTGTTGTGAACGTTCATTTTGACATTGAGCTACAGTACCTGTGGGGACATGTGTAATCCGAACGGCAGAGTCTGTACGATTCACATGTTGTCCACCCGCTCCGCTAGCGCGATATGTATCAATTCGCAAATCAGATGGATTCATATCAATTTCAATTTCTTCGTCTGATAGTGGATATACGAATACTGATGCGAAGGATGTATGCCTCCTACTATTTGCATCAAAGGGTGAAATTCGTACCAAGCGATGCACACCTGCTTCCGCTTTTAATAATCCATAAGCATATTCACCATGTACTTCCAATGTTATATCTTTAATACCGGCTTCGTCCCCTGGCTGATAATCAATAATTATTTTTTTGAAATCTTTACGCTCAATCCATCGCGAATATAATCGATAAAGCATATCAGCCCAATCTTGGCTTTCTGTACCCCCGGCACCCGGATGAATAGTTAATATTGCATCGGACGTATCTTGTTCACCACTCAGTTTTAGTTTTAATTCGATTTCATCTATGCCGGATTCGAATACTGAAAGTTCTTTAACAATGTCCGATTCAGCTGCTTCATCTGATTCTGCAAATTCAAATAATACTTCTAAATCGCTATGTTGGTGTTCTAAACTTTTCCAAGTCTCTAATTCTTTTTCTATAAGTGATATTTTTTTTAGAATAGACGATGCTTTTTGACTATCGTCCCAGAAATTTGATACTGTTGACTCTTTGCGTAATTTATCTAAATTGGATTCCTTTAGCTCAAAGTCAAAGATGCCTCCGTAAATCATTATATTTTAACTCGGTCTTATTAAATATATCTTTTAATTCGTTTATATTCATTAGCGAAAATTAAGAAATATTAATGGTAAAGTTTTGAGGAATTCTGTATTCATGGTAAACCATAATGTTTTTTTAATATACTACTCTAAAAACTAATCCACCCTCCAATCCTATGCGCATTGTCTAAATCATGGTTAGAAAAACTATAGTCTATACCAAATGGAAACTGTAAATTATAAAATGTCAGTCCAATTCCTCCTTGTAAGTAGCCGTAATTAAAACCACCTCTTGCATTTATTACATCAAAAAGTGTTAATTCGCTTCCATATTGATAATCACCTTTGTATAGTGAATTTTTTTGCCAAAGTAGTGTGAATTTTATTGGAAGATGATCAAATGTTTGAAAATATCCAATTCCTGCAACTAGCTGCATAGGAATATTATCTCTATTTTCTGAACGCCAATAAATCCTAGTATTAAAAATGTTATTAAGCAATAAACCAAAGGCAAATTCATCCAACCAATCAATTATAAATACTTGTTTTAAATCAAATAAAATCATTCCTCCAATATCAACACCAATCCCACTACCTTCAACTTGATATAGATCTTTTTCTAACAATTTTACATTTATTCCAAATGGGATTTTTAATGGTATCTCAGTAAATATCCAACCAAGGTCAAGATTATATTCAATATTTTTAGATAAATTGATTATTAAAGCCGACTCCCTGGTATTAAATGTATTAAATCCACGTGCAACTAAAGCTCTAATCGAATCGTGTCTTGCTTCCAAATCAGTAATTAATTGTACATCAGGTCATTCAAATATATCATTTACTGATAAATTTAAACCTTAAACACCCCATTGATGACCATTTTTCGTTGGATGAGAATATCCTAGAGTATAATGCTCTGCTAACTCAAATTGATTCACGAGCATTACAGAAAAGGTATTATTTGATAAAAAAACAGTGGCAGCTGGATTGACTAGATATCCACTGGTATTTTGAGGTAACGCGACAACAGATCTTCCTAACCCCACTGAGCGGGAGAAGAGGCGCCGATGTTTAAAAATGCGTCTCCGTAGCTGGTTTTTTGGCTAAAAAGGATAGAAACAAGAATAATGAATGCCGAGATGAATATTTTCATATTATTTTAACTATTCATTCTTTTTATCATTATAATGAATTTCACTTCGTGGATGAAGTAAAATTTATATTTATTAAGTAAATATTTTATTCAATTACTTAATCACCAGATGAAATAAATAATCGTTCGTTCAAGAAGCGGCGTAAAGCCATTTCATCTTGACCAAGATTAACAAGGCGGCCATTCTCAGCGACAGATATACGATGTGTTTCCTCAGACACTACAACAATCAAGGCGTCAGTTTCTTCTGACAACCCTAAAGCAGCTCGATGCCGAGTTCCCATTTCTGGATCAACCATTGTACTTTCAGTTAGAGGTAAAATACATGCCGCGGCTTCAATAATTTCATTCTGAATAATAATTGCCCCATCATGCATTGGAGAAGTCGGGTTAAAAATAGATATTACTAGTGGCGCTGTCACTTCGGCTTTTAATGACATTCCAGCCTCTTTGTACATTCTGAGACCAACTTCTCTCTGAAATACAATCAATGCACCCCAACCACGGTCAATAATTTGGTTAGTTGCCTCAACTATAGCTTCAATAGATTGTGGGGAATCAACTCTAAATATTGTTCGGAAAAATCGATTCTGTCCAACGTATATAAGCATTCGACGAATTTCTGGTTGAAACAATATTACAAATGCAACTACCCAAACCGTTTCAAATTGATTTACCAGCCACGATGTTGCAGAAAAACCGAAAGAATTAAATACAAATGATGAAATCAAGAGTATTATTAAACCAACCAGCATTTGGCCGGCTCGTGTTCCTTTAAAGTATTGATAAACTTTGTGGAACAACCAACTTACCAACAATAAATCAATTATATCTACAAGCGTTACTGTTAAAAATCCTATTTTAAATAATTCCATAAATCTAATAATTATATTTTATTGTTTAATCTCTAAATTGTTATTTTACTTAAATATATTCGCAATTCCAAACTCATAAATATTAAGCAATACCACAGATTTTTTCTGTCACTTTAACAACTCGCAGCATTTCGTTCACATCGTGGATGCGAACGATGCGTGAACCATTCATAATCGCGGCTGTTACAGCAGCAGCAGTTCCTTCAATTCTTTCTTCCGGCGGTAAATTTAACGTACTGCCAATAAATGATTTACGTGACGGTCCAACTAAAATCGGAAAACCTAAATCAACAAGACGTCTTAATTCACGTAGAATCGTAAAATTATGGTCAACTGTTTTGCCAAACCCAATCCCCGGATCTAAAATAATATTTTTTTTATTTATTCCATTAGCTTTAAGAAAACTTATTCTTTCCTGAAAGAATAACATTAAATCTTTCATTAGATCGTTGTATTTTGGATTATCTTGCATATTCTGCGGATTTCCTAACATATGCATAATGACAACCGGAACTTGTGATTTGCTTGCCAATTGAACCATATTATTGTCAAATCGCATACCGCTTATATCATTGATAATATTGGCTCCAACGGTTATTGCTTTATCTGCTATACTGGATTTATAGGTATCTATAGAAATAATAATATTTGACCTTTTCCGAATTCCTTTGATTACAGGAATTACTCTATTTGTCTCTTCTTCGAAACTGATAGGTTTAGCTCCGGGCCGAGTTGACTCTCCGCCAATATCAATTATATCAGCGCCATCAGCTTCCATTTGCAATGCATATTCTATTGCCTTGTGAGGATTACTAAATTTTCCTCCATTGCTAAAAGAATCAGGCGTAACATTTAGGATACCCATTATCAGCGGCATCCTATTTGTATTACTTAACCAAGCATTAAACATATCAAGTTGCATATTTACCGAACCTCCATCAGCAGAATATTATTTCTTTTTGGATATTGGTGAATTAGATTTGCTTGTTTTAGCTTTTGACTGAACTACTTTACTTGGTATGGGGTTTTTAACAGACTTTGTAGGTTTTTTCTTATTAGCAGATATTGACTCGTTATTTCTGCGACGAATAACCTTTTTACCTTCTAAAATTCGTCTTATATCATCACCATCAATGGTTTCGTATTTTATCAATTCTTCTGCTAGCAAATGTAAATATTTCTCGTTTTCATTGAGGATTTCATGAGCATTTTTCTGAGCTGTACGAATAATCTTTACAATTTCTTCATCTATCATTCTCGCAGTCGCTTCACTATAATCGCGATGTGATTGAATCTCTCTGCCAAGAAATATTTCTTCATTTTTCTTGCCAAAAGTCATCGGACCAAGCAAATCACTCATACCCCATTCGCATACCATTTTCTTGGCGATAGTTGTTGCTTGTTCAATATCGCTACCGGCGCCAGTTGTTAACTCATTAAATATTTTTCTTTCTGCAGCTCTGCCAGCTAGAAGGATTGCTAACCGCCCCTCTATATATTTTCTTGCATAACCATGCTTTTCATCAAGAGGCAACTGCATTGTGCTTCCCAAAGCTTGACCGCGCGGAATAATTGTTACTTTATGTACCGGATCGGCGCCTACTATTTTTGAAGCAACTAATGCATGCCCAGCTTCATGATAGGCGGTTAATTTCTTTTCTTCATCAGATAATATTAAACTTTTCCGTTGAATGCCCATCATAACTTTATCTCTTGCATCCTCAAGGTCGTCCATATCTACAGCTTTTTTCTTTTTCCGCGCAGCTAATAGTGCGGCTTCATTAATTATATTTGCAAGGTCTGCTCCCACCAATCCAGGTGTTCCTTTCGCAAGCGCTTTTAGATCGACTTTCCGTTTATTTAAAATAATCTTTTTAGCATGTACTTCGAGTATCCCTAACCTTCCCCTAAAATCAGGAACGTCGACTACAACCTGCCTGTCAAATCTACCAGGACGTAATAATGCTTTATCCAGCACATCTGGACGGTTTGTAGCAGCCATAACAATTACGTTAGCATTCTTTTCAAATCCATCTAGTTCAACTAATAATGCATTTAAAGTTTGTTCTCGTTCGTCATGACCACCACCTAATCCTGCGCCCCTTTGACGTCCTACAGCATCTAATTCATCAATAAATATTATACATGGAGCTTGTTTCTTACCTTGCTCGAACAAGTCTCTTACTCGTGAGGCACCTACGCCTACAAACATTTCAACAAAATCAGCTCCACTTAAACTGAAGAATGGTACCCCTGCCTCCCCTGCGACAGCACGAGCAAGCAATGTTTTTCCTGTACCGGGGGCGCCTAGTAATAATACACCTTTTGGAATAGAAGCACCTAATCTTTGAATACGTTTTGGATGTTTTAAAAAATCAATTATCTCATTTAATTCTTCCTTTGCCTCAACGCATCCTGCAACATCGGAAAATGTAACCTTTGGCAAATTAGTAGTTTGTGCAGTAGCGCGGCTTTTCCCAAAATTGAATACATTTTTCATGCCACCACCTGCTCCGCCTTGCATTCTCCGCATGATAAATATCCAGAATCCAATTAGCACAATCCATGGAAGCATATTAATTAAATAACTGGTCCAATTAGTGGTCTTTTCCTTAAAATTATATTCCAAATTATAATTGTCCCATTCCGCCATCGTTTCACGATCCATTAAAGGTAATGAAACAAAAAATCGCTCTGCTTTTTCAATTTTGCCATATTCAGTATCAACATCTTGAGGGATTTTAAACTCACCATGAAATATATTCTCAATAATTGTACCTTTTGATATTTCACCATTTTTCAAAAATTCTTGATATTGGAAAAAATTAATTTCAATTTCTTTTTTGCTCGAATTAGTAAATATCCCGGATATAATTATTGCACCGACAACTATTAACAACCATACCATCGATGTTTTTCCGGCTCGTTTCCACTGAAAGCTTGTTTTTGGATCAATAGGTTTCTTGCCTGGTATATTAGGTTTAGTATTTTTTGTTTTATTTATTTTTGTATTATCTTTTTTATTTACCATAGTTACTCTTCTAATCGATAGATTTCCGGTAAGTGTCGCAATTTTTGATTGTAATCCAATCCATATCCTACCACAAACTCAGAAGGAATTTCAAATCCAACATAATCAATTTTAAAATCTAATTTAGCGATATCCGGTTTTAATAATAATGTTACTATAGTGACAGATTTGGGCAATGCACCCAACAACCTATCTCGTAAAAACTTTATGGTTAGTCCTGAGTCAATAATATCTTCTACTACAATTACATGTCGTCCAGTAATATTCGCGGAAATATCTTTTCGTAATGTAACGGTTCCAACCGATTCTTTACCGGCATATGAAGACATCTTGATAAAATCCATCTCACAGTCTATTGTCAGCATTCGCATAAGATCTGAAATAAATATAAAACTACCATTCAACACGCCAATAAATATCGGCAATTCGTCTTTAAATCTATTCGAAATATCTACTGCTATTTCCTTAATTCTCGACTGTATCCGATCCTCAGAAATTAAAGTTGATAATTTATGGCCATATTTAATCATATTCAGCCTACATTTCTCTTAATTGAAAGTTCCAAATAATGCTTTGTATGTTTATTAATTTTAACAGTTTCACTTATTCTATGTCCACAAACCCATATTATTTCATCATTCGCAGTCAATACCAATTGTTCTAATTTATTAAATCGATTTACCTTCTTATCAGTTAAAAAATCACTAATTTTTTTGCTACCATTCATGCCTAACGGTTGAAAAACATCTCCATCGCTCCATGTTCTTAGGACTAAGTTTTTATTGACAATTGAATCTGCATCAATTATTTCAACCATCGGATTGTCATTATTGGAATATTGACTTACCTCTTTTGCTACAAATTTAATCGTTCCATAGTTTACCGGCACATCTAATTGAATAAATATAGGTTCAAGATTAACTTTTAATTTATGGCGAATTATCCAATCTTGTCTGTCTTTTAATATTTCAAATTCATCCCAACTATATATTTTCCCTGTTTTTGCTGATTTTATTATATTTTCAATTTCATTCCATTGATGTTTACGCCACAGAGATGAACCTAAAGTATACGCGAAAAACGATATTTTAACTTTGTAAGGCAGTTTTTGAAAACTGTTTATATTTATTTTTTTAATTCTATTATTAGTATGAGAGTCATTCTCTTCAGTAACCATTTCATCAACTAAATTCTGAAAAAAAAATTCCATTATAAATTGATTTACATTGGCAGATTCACAAATCTCTTGAATTGATTTTCCTAAATCTGGATAAAATGATTCCCATTGTGGGATTATTTTATGACGGAAATAATTTCTGGGATTTTCCAAATTATTATTTGTTTCATCTTCAACATATGGTATGTTTAAATCAATTACAACTTTTTCAATTTCAGCTTTTGAAATTGATAGTATAGGGCGAATTATTCCATTATAGTGTTTATGAATCCCCCTCAATCCACCGATACCTGATTTTTCAGTAATTCTTTGTAATATAGTCTCTATTTGGTCATTACTATGATGACCGGTAGCTATTTTATTGTAATTTAATTCCTTACGGATTGATTCTAGTTCGTAATAACGATTCTCTCTAGCCCACGCTTCTGTACTGGTTCCAAGTTTTTTACTACTATAATCTAATTGTTTGGCAAGGACAGGAACTCCCAACGTATATCCTTGCTCAACTACAAATTGTTCATCTCTTTTTGCATTATTACGAATATTATGATTTACATGACCAATGATCAGTTTTAGATTTAATGATTTCTGCAATTCAATTAACATATATAGTAAGAACATTGAATCCATACCACCGGAAACAGCAACAACAATTTTATCATTGAGTTTAACCAGATTAGATTCGATTAAATAATTGACGACACCAGTGATTAATGCTCGGTTTTTCACAACAATACTTTTTTGTTTAACTTATTGTTGAAACAACTTCTGCAACTTCTTGTGCAGTATTCATAATATAAAAATGTATACATGGGACTTTTGCCTCGATTAATTCTTGGCATTGTTTAATGGCCCAATCTACACCTGTTTGATATATTTTCTCTTTTGAACTACCCTCAATATTTTCAGAAAGCTCGCTTGGAATATCGATATGAAATGTTCTGGGAATAGTTTTTAAATGATTTTCGCGGGTTATGATCTTAATCCCCGGTATAATAGGAATAGCAATACCAATAGCACGACAACGTTCTACATAATCAAAAAAATATTTATTATCAAAACACATTTGTGTGACAATATAATCGGCTCCGGCATTCACTTTTTGTTTCAGGTATTTAAAGTCACTTTCAAGATTGGGAGCTTCAAAATGTTTCTCGGGATAACCAGCTATACCAATGCAAAAATCAGTGTGTGATGCACCACTCAATTCTTCCAAGTAATTCCCTGAATTCATATTTTTAATTTGTTTTACCAAATCAGAAGCGAAGAAATTATGTGTTTTACCTGATTTATCAGAGGACATCAATCGTAATTCATCTCCCTGTACCGCTAATATATTATTTATTCCCAAAAAATTTAATTCGATTAGTGCATCTTCAGTTTCTTCTTTAGTAAATCCTTTACAAAGGATGTGAGGCACAGTTTCTATATTATATCTATTTTTAATTGCTGCACTTAACCCGATAGTACCTGGACGTTTGCGTTTTGCATGCCTTCGTAAAGAACCATCATCTAACTCTTCGTAATACACTTCTGCTGAGCGACTTGTTAAGTCAATAAATGGTGGTTCGTAAGGAAGCAATTGTTCAATTAACTCAAAAACACTATCAATACTTCTTCCACGTTTGGGAGGAATTATTTCATAGCTAAACAGTGTTTTAGTCGATTTTTTAAAATAATCAGTTACTTTCATTATTACTTCATTGCAAATCTACCAGAAAAGGGTTACTGAGTATCTCGTTTTCAATAGTAGTACTAAATCCATGTCCAGAATGAACTTTTGTATTACCTGGGACTTTTTCTATCAATAATTTAAGAGAATCCATTAAAGTATTATAACTTCCTCCTGGGAAATCAGTACGGCCAATCGATCCCTGAAATAGTGTATCTCCAGTGAATAGATCCCCATTTAATTGATAACATACACCACCTGGTGTATGTCCCGGTGTATGAATTATTTTTATATTCAAATCTCCAATAGTTAAACTGCTTTCATCAGTCAGCCAATTATCTACTATTGGTTTCTCGTTTGGGATCATTCCATACATTAAACAACCTTGAGGATAATGATCGATCATCATTTTCTCGTTGGAATGAATATAAAAAGGTATGGAGTAATGATTTTTAATTGGTTGAACCGCATGAATATGATCTATATGCCCATGTGTATTCAGAATTCCAACCGGATTTAAATTATTCTTATCAATTTTGTTTATATAAGATTCTGCCATATCACCTGGATCAATGATAATGCAATTTGCGCTGTCCTCCTTATGCACAATATATCCATTTTCTTGAAACGGACCGGCTGTAATCTTATGGATATTTATTTTCAAATATAGTCGAAGAAAAGGTCTGACAAACACATGATTTTATCTTCATATGAATGAGGATATAAAAACCATTCAGTTGCCGCAATACTACTTAATATCGAATTACCATCTTGTGGCGTAAAACAAAATCCGGAAATTTCATGATCATTGCGCACCGTTAAAGTTTGTTCAACAACCACTGTTTGATTAAGAATTCTACCATAATGGCCTTGATCTCTACCGAAAGAAAATACCGTACTGGTTGTATCTTTATTTGTCATCGCGACCAATGGATTCTTATTTAATAAATCTTTAACATCATCTAATTTAATTGGATCCTCAACTTTTAGATTGAACCAGAGCACATGCATATACTGACTATTTACTTTCATAGCAGAGGAAAATAGATTCAAATCAATGCTCATCGTTTGGAATAATTCTGCTGCATCTTGAGCATGATGTGAACCATACTTAGCGGTTAAATGAACATTTACCTGCGGCGCTGGGATAAATTTTCCAGGTTGGCTAATATCGTTGGCGCGGCGAACACATACAAAACGTCCTTCAATTAAATTATCGTTTGTTCCGTTCAATCCTAAAGTGTTTACAATACATGACAAGTTATGGGTATTGCAACTTACAATTTGAATAAACTGATCCTCAGGAGTTAATGCTTTATCGTTGATGCCTCGAGCATACTGTTTTCCAAAGCCATGTTCGCTACCCTGAGCCATGAATCCTTTTACAGATTTTGCAAATTTTTTATAGTACTTTTCTTTATTTTTATGACCTACTCCACTCGGAGTACAATCAATTACAATAGATGCTCTTTTAATGGCTTCTTCTGTTTCAAAATCAGTATCAATCCCTAAATCTTTAAAATCTTTTATTTTTGTTTCATCAACTGATAATCTAGCTCCCCTACGGAGTAATCCATTTATTTTTGAGTAATCACCTTTAGCAGCCGAATTTTTATTAAATGTGACCTCATCAATTCCTAATTGGTCGCGGTAATCGGCTAATAATCCAATCAATGGTTCTCCAATTGTTCCTGTTCCAACAACATGCACTATTTTACGAGGCATTTGATATCTCCTTTAAAATATTGTTATCATTATCTTTATAAAATTGAAGACTCCTGCCATTCACCAAAAACATCTTTCATGGCATCCACAATTTCACCTAACGTTGCATAAGTTTTTGCAGCATTAATAATAGGCGGCATAATGTTTGATTTATTATTACATGCCTTTTTGATATCATTAAGAGCAGCTTTCACTGCTTCATTATTACGACTTTTTCTTAAAATATTAATTGCATTTAATTGCGTTTCTTCAGCTTCTTTCCCAATTTCAAGTAGCGGAATATCAATTTTTTCATCTTTTTTTATAAAATCATTTACACCAACAACTATGCGTCTTTTTTCATCAACTAGTTGTTGATACTCTGAGGCTGCTTTTGCGATTTCGCGCTGGAAAAATCCCATTTCTATAGCAGGGATAACTCCGCCTAATTCTTCTATTTGTCTGAAATATGATTCAGCTTCTTCTTCTAATTTATTCGTTAACGATTCAATATACCACGAACCACCTAGCGGATCAATTACATTTGCTACACCGGTTTCATATGCGATAAGCTGTTGAGTTCGCAATGCGATTTCGGCTGCTTTTTCTGAAGGCAATGCTAAAGTTTCATCCATTGAATTTGTATGCAATGATTGTGTGCCACCTAACACACCGGATAATGCTTGAAAAGCTGTACGGGCTATATTTATTTCAGGCTGTTGGGCAGTTAAAGAACAGCCTGCCGTTTGGGTATGGAATCTCAGTTTCCATGATCTTTCGCTTTTTGCATGGTATTGATTCTTCATACGCTTTGCCCATATACGTCTCGCTGCTCGATATTTAGCAATTTCTTCAAAAAAGTCTAAATGTGCATTGAAGAAAAATGATAACCGCGGAGCAAAGGAATCTACATCCATTCCGGCTGCGACAGCATGCTCAACGTAGGCAAATCCATCAGCGAGTGTGAATGCAAGTTCTTGAGCAGCTGTGGAACCAGCTTCTCGAATATGATAACCTGAAATCGATATTGTATTATATAGCGGTAAATTCTCAGCACAATACTGTATCATATCGGTAATAATTCGCATTGATTCTTTGGGTGGGAAAATCCATTCTTTTTGGGCAATGAATTCTTTTAAAATATCATTTTGTAAAGTACCTCTTAAATTTTTTAAAGGTATTTTTTGACTATCAGCAACAGCTATATAAAATGCTAATAATATGACCGCAGGACCATTTATTGTTTGAGAAACAGATATCTCCCCCAAGTTAATTTTATCAAACAAGATTTCCATGTCCTTAAGCGAAGCAACGTTAACTCCACATTTTCCAACCTCTCCTAATGCAAAGTCATGCCCCGGATCATAGCCCATTAAAGTTGGCATATCAAAAGCTACGGAAAGTCCGGTTTGCCCCTGGGACAAAAGTAGATGATACCGTTTATTTGTTTCTTTGGGAGTGCCAAATCCGGCAAACTGTCGCATGGTCCATAATTTCCCTCTGTACATATTTGCGTGCACTCCTCGGGTAAATGGGTACTGGCCGGGAAAACCAATTTCATTTATAAAATCGTCATATTCAACTTCTGGCAAATATAATGGATCAACCGTTAAACCACTAACAGTACGAAAATCATAATCACGATTATTCGCACTTTCAGAATCAGATTGCCATTGTTTTTTTTTCTTATTAAAAATGCTCATATCTATTACTTAGTACCATCATTTTTTAAAAATTCTTTAATCTTTTTGAGAATTCCTAATTTATCTAAACCAATTTCTTGTAATAGAAGATCCCTGTCACCATGAGTAACAAACTCATTCGGAATTCCTATCCTTTTAATTTTTCCTGAATAGTTATTATCCGCTAGCCATTCTGTTACGCCACTTCCAAATCCACCATTAAGTACACCTTCTTCAACAGTAATGATTTTAGTAAATCTCTTGATTATGGATTTTAGATATGTTTCATCCATTGGTTGTATAAAGCGGCAATTTGCAACTTCACACGATATTTTATCTTTAGCTAATTCAGTTGCAACCTCTAATGCTTGTGTAACTATTGAACCTACAGCCAGTATTGCGATATCTTTACCGTTAGCTACTGTGCTCCAACTCCCAATTGGAACAATCTCTGCCTGTCCATCTTTGTCAAAATTAAACGAAGATGATCTAGGATATCTAATCATAAATGGATTTTTAGTCTGATTAAGAGCCGTATACATTAAATTTCTTAATTCGTTTCCATCTTTTGGAGCAGACACGATTAGATTTGGTATACATCTTGAATAAGCAATATCAAGCGTACCATGATGCGTAGCACCATCTTCTCCAACTAAACCTGCACGATCCAAACAAAAGATAACAGGCAAATTTTGTAGTGCTACGTCATGAATAATATGATCGTAGGCTCTTTGTAAAAATGTTGAATAAATCGCAACTATAGGCCTCAGGCCTTGCATCGCCATTCCGGCGGAAAAAGTAACAGCATGACCCTCTGCGATGCCTACATCATAAAATCGCTGTGGAAAATCTTTTGAATATTGGACAAGCCCAGTTCCCTCTTTCATAGCGGCAGTAATACAAACTGTGTCTTCGCGGGTGCGACCAATTTCACAAACTATCTCTCCAAATGTATTCTGGAAGGATGGTGCTGTTTCTCTTCCTTTAGCTGGTGTTTCATTATTACCATTATTTGGAGATATACCGTGGTATTTGACTGGATCAGATTCAGCTGAATCCATTCCCTTACCCTTTTTTGTAACAATGTGTAGCAGTACAGGTGTATTGATATCTTTTATATTTTCTAAAGTACCGACCATTAGATCAATATCATTTCCATCAATCGGACCAAAATAGCGGAAACCGAATTCTTCAAATAAAATACCAGGAGCCATAAATACTTTCAAACTTTCTTCAACTTTTTTTAATAATTTTTGTGTAACCCCTTTCCCTGTCGGTAACGCATTTGTTGTTTTCCAAATTTCATCTCTAACGCGATTATAAATTGGGTTGGTCACTATTTTAGTTAAATAGCTACGCATTGCTCCGACATTCGGACTAATTGACATAGTATTATCGTTCAGAATAACTAATAATTGTTTACGTGAATTTCCTGCATTATTCAATCCTTCAAATGCCAAACCGCCAGTCATAGCTCCATCGCCAATTATTGCCACTACTTTATAGTCTTCTTTTTTAATATTTCGCGCTGAGGCAACACCAAATGCTGCAGAAATGGATGTAGATGCGTGACCAGCACCAAATGTATCATACTCACTCTCGTTTGGAGTAAGAAAACCACATAATCCACCGAAATGGCGAATAGTATTTAATTTGTCCTTACGTCCAGTTAATATTTTATGGGCATAACCTTGATGCCCAACATCCCATACAAGTTTATCTTTCGGAGTATCAAATACATAATGTAGAGCAATTGTTAGCTCAACCGCCCCTAATGTTGATGCTAAATGACCACCTGTTTTTTCAACAGTTGAAATAGTATATTTTCTAATTTCCTCGGCAAGATTTCTTAAATCACCAATTGATAAATTTTTTATATCTGCAGGATAATTTATCTTATTTAATAATTTTTCTGTCATTTTGTTAATTTTTTTCTTTTGTCACCCATAAAAATATACTCATGCAAAATTGAGACATTATCTAGTTCAGGATGAAACGAAACTCCCATATGCATACCATTTCTCACGATTATTGGAACATTGTCAAACTTCGCTAAAACAGTAATTGATGTCTCATATGAAACAATCTTTGGAGCACGAATAAATGAACCCGGTATGTTATAACTTTTTGCATTCAATATTAATTCAATATTGCTGGTATTTGAGTTTACTTGCCTTCCATAACCGTTTCTTTTAACTTGGACATCTAATAATCCAAGTGATTCAAATTCTGCATCAACAACTTTATTAGACATTAAAATTAAACCTGCACAAGTACCCATAACAGGATAATCGTTTGCAAACGATTTTAAAGGTTTATAAAATCCAACTCTGTTCATTAAATTAGATATAGTTGTTGACTCTCCACCAGGAATTACTAGTCCCTCAATAGAATCAAGTTGATTTGTATATCTTACTTTTATCGATTCAAGACCAATGCTCTCCAATAAATTGCAATGCATTTCATAATTGCCTTGGAAAGCCAATACCCCTATTTTCACTACCAGCCTCGCTCTTGTAATTTTTGTCCCTCGGGAATTTCAGAAATATCAAGTCCTTTCATTGCTGATTTTAGCCCACTAGAAATCTCTGACATTTTCTTTGCGTCATCGAAATACGTAACAGCATCAACAATTGCTTTAGCACGGTCAGCCGGATCATCACTCATAAATATGCCAGAACCAACAAATACTGATTCAGCACCTAATTGCATCATTAGTGATGCATCAGCGGGAGTTGCTATACCTCCAGCAGCAAAATTTGGAACTGGTAATTTACCTAATTTTGCGACAATTTCAATCAAAGCAAAGGGAGCGCCTAACTCTTTCGCAGTAGCCATTAATTCTGCGTGATCCATAACGGTTAATCTTTTCATTTGGGCTTGTATCGTGCGCATATGTCGAACAGCTTCAACGATATTACCGCTGCCAGCTTCTCCTTTAGTACGAATCATTGCTGCACCTTCGCCAATTCTACGCAGTGCTTCACCTAAATCGCGAGCACCACAAACAAAAGGTATCGTAAAATCCTCTTTCCAAATATGGTTTTTTTCATCAGCAGGAGTTAAAACTTCGCTTTCATCGATGAAATCAACCTCAAGCGCTTCTAATATTTGTGCTTCAGCAAAATGTCCAATCCTGCATTTAGCCATAACCGGAATTGAGACTATCTTCTGAATCTCTCTTATCATTTCGGGATTGCTCATTCGAGCAATTCCACCATCTTTCCTAATTTCAGCAGGTATCCTCTCTAAAGCCATAACTGCCACAGCTCCGGCATCTTCGGCAATCTTTGCTTGTTCAGGTGTTGTAACATCCATTATTACTCCACCTTTTAACATCTCTGCTAATCCTACTTTTATTTTATATGTATCTTTATTCATATATAATTTCCTCATCAATAACTTTTCCAATTTTTTTTACATGTTGTATCACATCTTGTATAATATTGTCAGGCGTTGAAGCACCTGCAGAGATACCAACAGTTCCAGCTTTAAGGAACCAATCATCTTTAATATATTCTACATTTGTAACTTGATATGAATTTGGATTTCTCGCCAAAGCTAATTGTGTTAATCGTTTTGAGTTTGCACTCGTGAATGATCCAATTATTATCATGACATCAACAATTTGCGCTAATCTTTTAATTTGTTCATGGTTTCGCTTTGTAGGAAAACAAATTGTATTTACAAAATGAATATCACTAGTTTTCGTTAATAATATGCTGATAATACCTTGTATATTTTCAATCATTTGTGTGGATTGACTTACAACCCCAATACGTTTCATTTTCCGTAATTCTTCAGCTTCTTTAGCATCTGAAATTATAATCGGATTCTTCACTTGCGTTGCAATACCAACAATTTCATCATGGCCGTGGTCGCCGATTATAATGATTTGCCGCCCTTCTTGCTCTAATTTGCGGACTTCTTGATGGATTTCTGTAACAAGTGGGCAGGTGGCATCAATAATACTTAGATTTTTTTTATATGCATGTTCCCAAACGCTCGGTTCAGTTCCGTGAGCTCTAAATAATAATGGTTTCCCGGCTGGTACTTGATCCAAAGAATCAACTACTTTCGCACCAGATATTTCAAGATCATTAACTACATTTTCATTATGTACGATATGACCTAACATATAAACATCACCATGTTCTTTGGCAGTCTTATAAGCCTGATCAACTGCATGCCTAACTCCAAAACAATAACCAGCATCTTTTGCTACAATTATCTTCAATCGATGTCCTTTTCCTGCTCTTCCATTATTTCAATAGTCTTAGTAACAACTTTTTGCGCAACATCCGTGACATTACCGACAACCTTAGCCCCTGCGGCAAATAAATGTCCTCCTCCTCCAAAATGTTGAGCTATTTTATTAATTGTATAACTGCCTTTTGAACGGAAATTTATCCTACACGAATTATCGTCATTTTCAAAAATCATTAAAGAAACTTCTACACCCTTTATAGCTCTTGCAAAATCTGTAAAACCGTCAACATCATCTTTGATAGCTTTCGCATTTCCCATCATACCTTTTGTGATTACAAACCATACTAATTTTTCATCATAGGTAAATTGTAAGTTATCGGCAATTGCTGCTAATAACTTAATTCTTGAGCGAGAGCTTGAACCGTAAATATTTTGATGAATTTTTGCAGTATTCACTCCAGCCTTTATCGCATTTGCGGCAATTTCATGACATAATACGTTTGTATTACTGTAGCTAAATGATCCTGTATCAGTCATAATCGCCACATAGATTGCTTCATAGACTATCTTTGACAAACAATTTGGATCAATAGTTTTTAGATAATTGTAAATTAATTCACCGGTAGCCGATGCATTTACATCGGAAACGTTGATTGTAAACGGATGACCACTCGGATATGGATGATGATCTATATTTACAATTGAAGTTCCATTTTGCTTAATAACATTCCACATTTGACCGGTTCTAGTATAATTACCAATATCCAGTAATATTGAAAGATCAACATTGCTCAACCATTCGTAATGTAATGTATCATTAAAATATTCAAATTTATTTTCAGGATCTAAAAACCGATATTCTTCAGGTAACCTCGAGGTAAGAATTATTCGGCAAGTTTTACCCTTAGCTAATAAGTGGTGATAAAACGCCACAATGGAACCTATACCGTCACCATCAGGATTCTCATGCGTTGTTAACATGATAGAATCAGCTTTTTCTATTTCTTGATATATTTCGTTCCAATCAGTCATTTATTACTTTTGCAAAACGTTAAATTTACTATGCCGAAGATATTTATTCTAAGAAATTCACAAATTATAGTTTACTCCATTGTTCCTCATTAATATCTTTTTTTATCAAATGATATCTGCTTAATACAAATAAATAATCTGATAGTCGATTTAGATACTTTATCCAAATATTGCGACCACTCTCGTCATTAATTATTTTTACAGTTGATCGTTCGACTCGTCGGCAAACAGTCCTAGCTATGTGTAACCTCGTAGAGAATTCATCTCCACCGGGTAATAAAAATTCTTTTAAAGGAGGTAGTTTTTGATTCATGGTTTCTATACTTGTTTCCAAGTGAGAAATTGCTTCCTCTCTCAGAAGTTCCAAGTTATTCTTAGGGAGAGAGAGTTCACCTCCCAAATTCATTAAATTATTTTGGATTTCAATCAATTCTTTAACAATTATATCATCGGAAGTAGCAACTTTTGCATAACCGATAAATGAATTCAGTTCATCAACATCACCAATACAAATAATTCTTAAATCAGATTTAGACACTTTAGTACCATCACCAAGCGATGTTGTTCCATTATCTCCAGTTTTAGTTGTTACTTTTGTAATCCTCATATGAAAAATATAAAAGTAGCCATTATATACAATGGTATTAAAATTGGAATTGAATATTTGAGCATATATCCGAAGAAGCTTGGCATGGATATATTCTGCTCTTCTGCTATTGACTTGACCATGAAATTTGGCGCATTACCTATATAAGTATTTGCACCCATAAAAACAGCACCGGCTGAAATCGCCAACAATGTATGATGTAAAGGTCCCATTAATTCAAGGGCATCGCCACCTGCTGTGTTGAAAAATACTAAATAAGTTGGAGCATTGTCTAAGAAACTTGATAATATCCCGGTTGACCAAAAATACATATAATTTATTGGTTCACCATTAGAAGACACCGAGTTTATTACAGCTGAAAGTGCACCATCAGCACCGGCACGTAAAATTGCGATTGCGGGAATAATAGTAATAAAAATACCAGCAAACAATTTTGCTACTTCCTGTATTGGAAACCATGTAAATTGATTTGCTTCCCTTATTTGCTTTGATGTAAAAATCCAACTTAAGTATGTCAAAATCAATAGCAAAATATCTCTAAATAAATTTGGCAATGCTACTTCAACATTGTATATGTTGAATAAAATATGTGGTTTCCAAATGCCACTCATTAATACTGATGCTATCACACCTAGTAAAAACAAAAAATTGATTGATCCGTCAATACCGATTTTTTCTTTCACCTCAGAAATAGGTAGTCTTGATTTATCTTCCAAACCGTAGAACCTACTATCTATATAATAGAAAATTAATAATAGGGTAATTACCATAAAAAGCATAGGTTTAAACATTGCAGTTGTAGTCCAAAAGAAATCAACTCCCTTTAAAAATCCCAAAAATAATGGAGGATCTCCAAGGGGGGTAAGAGAACCACCAATATTTGCCACCAGGAAAATAAAAAATACAATTACGTGTACTTTATTTTCTCGATATTGATTTGCTCTAATCAAAGGACGGATTAAAAGCATTGCTGCGCCAGTAGTACCCATCCAACTTGCTAATATTGTACCAATTAAAATAATAATTGTATTCAGAATTGGTGTGCCAACCAATGTTCCTTTTAATCTAATACCGCCCGAAATTGTAAACAGGGCAAGTAAAAGTATTATAAAAGGAATGTAGTCCAGCAGAATGATATGAAGAGACTCATACAGAGTTATGGAATATCCTTCCACAATTAAAAATGGTACAATAAACGTTAATACCCAAAAGAATGAAACTTTACCAAAATTGTTATGCCAAAAATGTGGTGACACCAGAGGCATTACCGCTATTGACAGTAAAATTCCTGCAAATGGAATTGTCCATAAAATTGATAAAGTTGTTCCATCAACATGTGGTACGGCATGAATATCATTTCCTTCAGAAGCAAAAACAATATTTACTGCTAAAATAATAATCGATATTATGCTAATTCGAAATATTTTCATCAATTAAACCGATAGATTTTTCACCATTATTCATTAAAAATGAGAACGTGTAAATTACAATTATTAATAGAATATGTGTATAAAAATCATGCGAATCATATTGGAATATTATATGTAATAATCAGTAATATCATTTATGAATATATTGATCGGAATCATTGCTATTGCCGTTGTCATTTTAATATTAGGGATTGGCACATTATTAGGTGGCAAGGAACTTAACACTACTTGTAGTGGTGAAGCGTCTTGCTCAGTTTGTGGTGGTGATACTGATAAATGCGAGAATAATTAATTCAGAGTAATCTAGAATCAATTTGTTGCCCATCCAAAACTTTCTGCACTAATATATTTATTATCATCTGTTCTGATAATTATCATCGCCTCAACCCCATCCATCAAATTAATTAATTCGATACCTTTCACTCCCATAACCATCAATGCCGTAGCTAAAGCATCAGCTGTTATACAATTTGGTGCTATAACCGATGCTGATGCTACATGACTGTGCGTGGAATAACCAGTTATCGGGTCAACAGTATGTGAATATAATTCTCCATTGTATTCAAAGTAACTTCTGTAATCTCCGGAAGTTGCTAAAGCATTATTATTTAACAATATAATAGTTTGCAATTCTGTGCCGGGCAACATGTCTAATATAGGTTTATCAATTCCAATTTTCCAATAATTACCATCTTGATTGAGTCCGTTGCATCGGACTTCTCCACCAATTTCAACCAATATATCTGTATAACCTAAATCTCTTAATAATTGAAATACTACATCTACCCCATATCCTTTTGCAATTGCATTTAAATCGATTTTGATGTCTGCATTTTTCTTTTTTATTGAATTTTTAATAACTGCAATATTATTATATCCAATGGATTTCTTGGTTTCTTCTATTTCCTCAGCAGTGGGTGGTTTCCAAGTTGTTTGGGTCATATCTCCATAGAATCCCCACAAATCTATAATTGGTCCAACAGTAATGTCAAAAGCACCGTTTGTTGCGCGTGATATTTCCTGCGCCTTTACGATTACATCATAAAAATCAGTTGATATTGTAAACCACTCATTATTATTTAAACGATTAAAACGACTAATCTCACTATCCGGGATATAGGTTGACATCTGCTGATTAACAATCTGCAGAACTGAATCTATTTTGCTCTTAACATTATTTATATCAATAGTTTGTGGCAATTTATCAATAATTTTAATGGAATATGTTGTTCCCATTGTATTACCATTGATCGAAATAGTGTGATTTCGCTTTTTACAGCCATTAAGAAGTATAATTAGAATAAAAATGCCCAACAAAAGCTGAGCATTTTTAATTAATAATATTTTCTTTATTCTAGCCAAATTTATCATAAGCAATCATATCCGGTTCCACCCCAAGATCATACAGCATTTTATCTACAGCATCGATCATTGGTGGTGGCCCGCACATGTAGTATTCAATTTCAGTCGGATCATCATGATTTTTTAACATATTATCATATAGAATTTGATGGATAAAACCCACCGGTCCTTTCCAATTATCTTCTTCCATTGGTTCGGAAAGCCCTACTGAATATGAGAAATTAGGGAATTTCTCTTGTAATGCTTTGAATTCATCATCATAAAACATTTCGCGTAACGATCGCGCTCCGTACCAAAATGATATTTTCCTATCAGATTTATTTGTTTTTAACAGATCATATAAATGGCTGCGCATTGGTGCCATACCTGCACCTCCGCCAATAAATACCATTTCTTTTTTGGTATCCTTGGTGAAGAATTCACCGTAAGGACCTGATATTTCGACACTGTCACCCGGTTTTAAATTAAATATATATGATGATGCTATTCCAGGAGGTACGTCCGGAGCCCACGGCGGTGGTGATGCAATTCTAACATTCAGCATAATTTTATTACCTTCGGCAGGATAACTCGCCATTGAATATGCACGGGTAACGTCTTCTTCATTAACTGCATTATATCGCCACAAATCATATTTATCCCAATCTTCTCGATATTCTTTTTCTATGTCAAAATCAGTATATTTCAATTTATAGGAAGGAACATCAATCTGAATATATCCACCGGCACGATAATCCATCTCAGCACTAGGTGGTAACTCAATAATTAATTCTTTTATAAAGGTAGCTACATTATTATTAGAAATAACTTTACATGTGTATTTCTTAATATTAAATATTTCATCAGGTACAATGATTTTCATATCCTGCTTAATTTTTACCTGACATGCTAACCGCCAATGATCAACAGCTTCTTTTCGACCAATGCTACCTGTTTCGGTTGGTAATATATCACCACCACCATCAATGACCTGACATTTACATTGAGCACAAGTCCCCTGACCGCCACATGCCGATGGTAAAAATATTTCCTCCCCTGATAGAGCACCCAATAAAGTGGAACCCGGGCGAACAGTAATAGATTTTTCTTTATCACTATTGATCTCAATTTGTACATCACCTTGTGGTAATAATTTGCTTCCGGCAAAATTTAGTAAAATTACTAATAACAGAATTAACGCTGTGAAAAATATTACTCCAATTAGTGCAGTTGCCATCATTTATCCATTCCCTATAAATCGATACCGGAAAATGCCATAAAAGCCATTGATAATAAACCGGTGAGTAGCATTGTAATACCTAATCCTCGCAAACCTTTAGGAACATCTGCGTAACGCAGTTTATGTCGAATTGCAGCCATTGAGGTAATTGCTAAAAAGAATCCTAAGCCGGATCCGACACCAAAAACTGTTGACTCTCCCAGGGTATATTGCCTCTCAACCAAGAAAAGTGAGCCGCCTAAAATGGCGCAGTTAACAGCGATTAATGGCAAAAAGATTCCGAGACTAAGATATAAACCAGGTAAAAATCTATCCATAACCATTTCAACTAATTGTACCATTGCAGCAATTACCGCAATAAATGCGATGAAATTCAGATAACTCAAATCAACGTTTGGTAATCCTGCCCAAGCTAACGCACCTTCTTCTAAAAAGTAATGATGAAGTGCCCAGTTAACGGGTGCGGTGATCGTTAAAACAAATACTACAGCTAACCCCAATCCAATTGATGTATCAACTTTTTTTGATATTGCAAGGAATGAACACATTCCCAAAAAATAAGCTAATAGTATATTCTCTACAAAAATCGATTTAACTAATAGTGATAAATAATGCTCTAACACCTTATGCCTCTTCGTATTTAGTTAATGAACGTTGGAACCAGATGATCAATCCCAGGATAACAAATGCACCTGGTGATAAAACAAATAAACCAACATTCAGGTAACCTGCATCATAAAATGATTGTGGAATAATTTGCATGTTTAAGATTGTACCGCTACCAAATAATTCACGGAAAAATGCTACTGCAATTAGATACATACCATAACCAGTTGCATTACCAAGACCATCTAAAAATGCTTTCCCCGGTTTATTTTGCATAGCAAATGCTTCGGCTCGCCCCATAACAATGCAGTTTGTAATAATTAGTCCAACAAATACAGATAATTGTTTACTAATATCGTAAAGATAGGCCTTTAAAATTTGATCGGTCAAAATTACAAGTGATGCGATTATGGTAAGCATAACAATAATTCTTACTCGATTAGGAATGAACTTTCGTAAAGCCGCAATAGTCGTATTTGACATAGTAAGAACAAATATTACGGCTAGCGTCATAACAATTGCCGTTTCCATTTTTACTGTTACAGCTAAAGCTGAACAAATTCCCAAGATTTGAGCAGAAATAGGATTATTGCTGATCATTGGATCAGTCAATGCAAGCTTTGATTTTTTACTTAATATACTCATTTTATTACATCCTCGCCTGCTTTAACTCTATCCAAGAATGGCTTATAAATATTTAAGTCGTTGGCAATAAATTTATTCATCCCTCTTCCTGTAAGCGTAGATCCAGATATGCCATCTACTTGATGAATTGCATTTATATCATTTTGATTAACTTGGCCTTTGACAATTTCGATACTGACTAATTTACCTTCATTATTATAAATATGTTTTCCTTTATAGTTAGAAGTAAACCATTCTTTTTCCAACTCTCCGCCAAGTCCAGGCGTTTCTCCATGCTGATAAAAAGTTATTCCCTTCACGGTAATACCATCCGGCTCTAATGCAATATAACCATAAATCGTTGACCAAAGTCCTTTACCTGAAATCGGAATGGAGTAGCCAGTCGGCAGTTCTCCATCTGTTGCAATATAAACGTTCAATGCGCCATTATCAGATTTCATGCCTAAAGAATCAATCTTTAAAGTTGTTATTTCTTTATCATATAATTTTTGAATATCATTTTGCGAGAGTTCTTGAGATTGATCAGCAGGAATATTCAGTGAACTTAAAATATTCTTTTTTATGTCAATTTCAATGTTGAAATCTTGTTTATCCTTCAACGACGATGCAGCAAATGATAATAAAAATCCCAAAACTATTGTAATCCCCGCCATAAACGACAGAACATATAAATTACTTCGCATAGCGGGCCATCCTCTTCTTAATATTTCCCTTAACAACAAAGTAATCAATGAGCGGTGCAAAAGCGTTCATCAATAAAATTGCCAACATCGTACCTTCGGGATAGGCAGGATACATGGAACGAA
>Ga0316201_10000233_pt1 | contig 28224 bp, 29 predicted proteins | sample CS6wburrow_MG_FD_204516 | JGI IMG/M metagenome (GOLD analysis project Ga0316201, IMG submission 204516) | Coastal sediment microbial communities from Delaware Bay, Delaware, United States - CS-6 worm burrow | ecosystem: Environmental > Aquatic > Marine > Coastal > Sediment | place: USA...
GTGCCCGGCCAACGCTGGCTTACTGGCCGAGGATGCCGATCTGCAGGATATCGTTGTGCTCAACCTCACCCGCAGTGTCCAACTTTGTGTCGACATCGCGAGCCACCTCATCGCAGCATCCGCGGAATCTGCGTCGGCAGACCATGCCCCCCGGATCCAGGCCAGCCTGCCCTGCTGAAAAAGCAGGGCCAACACCACCGTCTTGGTATCGAAGACGGCCCCGTACCTCACTCGCGCCGCGCCCATGAAATCGCATCGGCCACATCCGGCTCCTCGATCCCAAGATCAGCCAGCTTGGACCTGACCATATTTGCCCGGTCGGGGCGCACCGGCACCAACACGATCCGCCCTTCCTCGGCACTGATGTCGAAGTAGGTCGCGTCAGGAAATAGGTCCACTACCGCTTTCGGCAGAGTGATCTGATTCTTCGATGTCTTCTTTGCAAGCATGATCGTCGATGGCCAGAAAGTAAGGAATACAGGAATGCTAACCTGCTGCGGTCCCTTTCATGATCCGGCAGCGCCCGATCCCTGCCCTGTATGAACTCAATCGCTACCTCTGCGGCATCCAACATATGCTGCAGACGCACGCGATCTTCAGGCACCATACTGCACCTCGGCCGCCTTCAAGACCGATTCCCTGAACTGGTAGCTCAGGTCATTTGGGGTACGCAGGTCAACGCGGCGGCCGCCCATGAGGTCGGATAGTTCGGCCTCCATCGCGGCCACCCCCAGCAGGCCAGGAACGCGCCCTATTTCGAATTCGACCAGCAAATCAACATCGCTGTCTGATCCGGCGGTCCCTTTCAGGATAGAGCCGAATAGTGACAAACGGCGGCTACCATGCGCCCGACAGAATTTTGCGAGATCCGCCTCACTGATTGTCAGACGCCTATTCATGACGTTCCTCCGAATAGTGTTCCGAAAAAAGACCAAGACAAAATCGGCTGATCGTTGGCATGGGTCGCGCGAAAAGAACCGACATGCAGCCTTTGGTTTCCTGCTCAAATTTTGACTAAATCCAATTCTCCACACGCAGCCCCGGCGCCCGTTTGAACGCGTAGGGATTGTTCGTGACAAGCACCAGCCCCAACGCCCTGGCGTGACCGGCGATCATCATGTCGTAAGGGCCGATCGGCCTGCCGGCGCTGTACAACTCGGCCCGCAGCTGGCCGAAATGCGTAGCCGCCAGGACATCAAAGGGCACGGTATCGAGCCTTGCCGCCAGCCCTTCGATATCGGCCAGATTCCTTTCTGCCTGGGATGATCTTTCCGCGCCATAAACCAGTTCGCCCCAAGTGATCGAGGAGATGCACATCTGGCCCTCGTGTTTCAGGAACGCCTTTCGGGCAGCCGCTGGCCGGTTCTTGATCGTGTAGGTCACGATGTTGGTATCCAGCATGTACTTGAGCACTACAGCGACTCGCGCTCCTGATCCACCGGCTGTTCCCTCGTCGTCATGAAGTCGCTGCTCACGCCCGGGCTATCGAACCAGTCGTCCCATGACCTGCCCGCTGGTGTGATGATCCGCGTGTTGCCGACCGCGACAATCTCGACCTCTACGATGGTATCGGGCAGCGCCACCGGCTTGGGCAACCTGACGGCCTGGCTCTTATTGCTCTTGAAGACCTTGGTGTGGGCTTTGCTCATTTCATCGACCAGTATATCCATTAAACATATCCCCAAGTTAGCGTGAACAAGGGATATGTCAAGGGTATATCCAATTCTCCACGCGCAGTCCCGGCACGCGTTTGAATTCCTTGAGATTGCTCAAAACAAGCACCAGCCCCAAAGCCCTGGCGCGGCCGGCGATCATCATAGATCCGCCTGCTACCCCCTCGTCGTCATGAAGTCGTTACTCACGCCCGGCCCGTCGAACCAATCGCCCTCTCTCGTGACGGTTGCATTTTCACTCGGCCATCCAGGCAGGGATATTGCGCTGGCCATTTGGAACACGCCATACGTCGATATGGTCGCCGCGCTCCACATAGAAGACGACATAAGGGTAGCCTGGAACCAACCAGCATCGCAGGTCCGGCAAATTCAACTCATGGGCGTAGCGCGGTGAACCGGTGGCGGGATGAAGCCCGATATGACTGTACGCTTCCTCCAAGGCATCGATGAACCCCAGCGCTGCATCGACCGCACCCTGTTCAAGGTAAAATGCAAGCGCCGCATCCACATCCTGAGCAGCCTGAGCGCGCGGGACGACCGGCTTTATCGCCACAGGCGCGCCAAACTAGCTTCGCTGGCGAACGCGTTCGCGCAGACCTTCGAAGTAATCGGCATCCGCCGGACCCGTTGGTGCAGACGCAACGCCATCCAGCAGAAGCCCGCGCAAATGCTGACGGTCCCGGTCCCGTCGGATCAATTCACGGACATACTCGCTACTGGTACCAAAGCCGCGCGCGGAAACCTGCTCGTCGACAAAAGTACGCAGTGTGTCTGGAAGAGCGATATTCATGGTACCCATGTCGACAAATCAGCCCGCTTCGCTCACCGATTGGTCGATTAGGACTTGCGTTCTTATTTGGTTTATATTGCTGAGGAGATAGCGCCACCGCAATGTATTCCTCTTAATGGTCACCCGTTCAGCAACTTGAAAGCAGACGTTGGTAACTTTCCCGCCTATAAATCAGGTGTTTGCCCAAATCCGTCTGCCCGCACTCGCGAAACGATGGTAAGTAAAGAGTAACCGTTCGCTGCCGATTAGGTTATAGGTGGCTCTTCAGAGCAAAGATTTCTCCCGGCCGAGCATGCGGCCTTTGGAGGCCAACAATAGGATGAGAATCCAAATAAGGCACAGATCACTGGGTTTTATGATGTTACAAGCGCCACCGCACAACCGGTCCGGCCATGTCGGGATAACGGTAACCGAACCTCTTGAATCACCAGCACTGGAGGCAGGCTTCAAGCCTGCATTGAGCGAATGGTAGCGACATTGCGTGCCAGCGAGAGCATCGCCGAAAGTTTCGACCGTTTTTTTTCGGTCACTCTGGCTGATTCGGATGAACTGCTGAAACAGACGCAAAAGATACGTTTCAACGTTTACTGCAAGGAATTCGGTTACGAAGACCGCACTCACTTCCCCGACGGCCTGGAAATCGACGAGTTTGACAAGCAATCCACACATGCCCTTATTGTGCACCGCGCGACCTTGACCCCAGCCGGCTGTGTCCGCATGGTGCCGACGCTCCGGGACTGCCCGGACTCACCGTTGCCGTTCGAAAAGCACTGTGTCGACAGTCTCGACCGGCAGTTCCTCGATTCACTCGGCCTGGACCGATCAACGGTCTGCGAGATATCACGGCTTGCAGTGGACGGCACTTTTCGCCGCCGCGGCGCCAAGGAACGCCAAACCCGTTTCGGGCATGTGGAAGACCTGCAGTTCTCGTCCGCGGAGAAACGAACCCTGCCGATGATTGCGGTAGCCGCTTATCTCGCCGCGACAGCGATCACGGAAAGGACCGGCAACACGAATGTGTTCGCGATGATGGAGCCATTCCTTCCCCGCCTCCTGTCGCGCTCCGGCATCAACTTTGAACAGGCCGGCGAAAGAATTGAATACCACGGCACCCGAGCACCCTACTTCATCACCACGCAGTCGGCCCTGGAGACGATGAACCCGCACCTGCGAGACCTCTATGACATGATCCGTCACCAACTCTATGCGCCGAAGTGAGCACGTTCGCTGAATCAGACCTTTAGAGCAGTAGGCCTCCTCAAAACCCGGGGCGGTTCAACACTCACGCCACCTTCAGACCGTATGGCTTTCACTCGTGTATGATTCCATCCACCGAGGTTACTCCACCGGACCTATCCATCGCCTAAAGGCGAGGGGTTTACGGATCCCATCTATTGGGGACTCTAATAGATCCCGTATGTGATTCAAGTTGCTTGATTAGCAGCTTTAAGTGCGATAATGCGCACCAAGCGCCGCTTATTTTTCCATCTTTGAAGCATCATCGGAGAAGTCTTAATGGCCTACAGCGCATCAACTCGACCGACGGCTGCCCTAGTGCTGATCCTCGGCATATCCCTGCTGCCAGCATGCGGCCAAAACCTGACTGACCGCGACCATATCGAGCGGGCCCAGGAGTTTCGAGATCAAGGAAAACCCAGCAGCAGCATTATTGAGCTCAAGAACGCCCTCCTTGTGAATCCGAACAGTCTTCAAGCCCGTTGGTTGCTCGGGGTTGCCTATCTAGACTTAAAGGATGGCGCCTCCGCCGAGAAGGAATTCCGTCGCGCAGAGACCTTGGGACTGCAGCCTGAAAGTCTGCAGCTCCCGCTGGCGCGATCCCTGTTCATGCAGCGCAAGTGGGACGAGCTCCTGAACCTGGCCATCCCGAGCCAGTCTTCCGCATCCGATCGCGCGGAGCTTCTCGCGCTTCGTGGCCGGGCGCATCTCGCCAAAGGCGACCTGGAGCCTGCCGCAAAGGAAATCCAAGCTGCACTCGACGCCCAGGCGAGTAACGCAGCGGCGAGAATCGGACAGGCCCTAGTCGCTAGCGCGAGTGGAGAAATGGACACGGCCCGCGCGCTCCTCTTGGAAATAGTCGAGGCGGAACCCACCCAAGCCGAAGCATGGGCACTGCTCGGCGAGCATGAGATGGCCTCGGCGCAGTTTGAAAAGGCCGAGGATGCGTTCAACAAGGCAATCGCAAACGATAAGTATCAACCAGAATACCGCTTCAAGCGGCTCTTGGTGAGGGTCGAGCTTAAGCGCCTCGACGAAGCAAGAAGCGATCTGAAAACACTGCAGGAGATGGCACCTCGGCATCCGAGCCTGGACTACTCCCGGGGACTTATTGCGTTTCGCGAGGGCCAATATGCGGAAGCACAGACGGCGCTTGAGCAGGCCCCTGAAAATAACCGCAGCTACCCTCTCAGGGAATTCTATTTAGGCTTGGCGCATCATGCGCAGGGTCACTTGGAACAGGCGAGAGTATACCTGCGTCGCTTCGCAAGCATATATCCGCAAGCGGCCGAAGCCCAAAAGGCCCTCGCGAGAGTGGAGATCGCCCGCGGAGACGACCCCGCGGGGATTGAGGCCCTCGAGCGGGTAATCGCACTCGACCCCGAAGACTTAACCACGCTCCAACTGCTCGCCGAAGCGACCCTGCGCAACGGGAAAGCTACTGAGAGCGTCAGCTACTTCCGCCGGATCGTTGCCCAGGCGCCAGGATCCGTCAGCGCCAACCTAAATCTCGGACAGAGCCTGATGGCTGCGGGGGAGAACGCCGAGGCAATGAAAGCCATGGAACAGGCGCTCGAGCTGGACCCCGAACAGAGCGGCGCCGAATACGCGATGTTCAAGGCGTACACTCAATCTAAGAATTTCGACAAGGCGCTGCAAATCGCCGAGCAGATGAGCGACAAGGCGCCAGACGATCCGTTCCCTTGGAACCTCATCGGGACCATGCGGCTCGCCCAGAGCGATTTGGCGGGGGCACGCGAGGCGTTCGAGAAGAGCCTGGCCCTAAGACCAGGCTACCCACCCGCAGCCATCAACCTGGCCAAGCTCGAGCTGGCCAGGGGCTTCCCGGGAAAGGCAAGATCGCTGTATGAGCGGGTCCTGGAGAGTAATCCCGGCCACCTCGAGGCGCATCTGGCGCTAGCTGCGCTCGACGAGCGGGGGGGCGATGCCGACGCGGCTATCGCGCACGTGGAGCAGGCTATTGCGGCCAACCCGCAGGCGCTTCAACCGCGAACTATGCTTGCACGCCACTACCGCCGCCAGCAGGAACCGCAGAAGGCGCTCGAGGCACTGGCGCCCGTGGTCCAGCTGTACCCAGATCATCCTGCCCTTCTGCTGGAGCTGGGCAACGCCCAGCTAGCCGCCGGTCAAGCTGCCGAGGCCCGCAAGACACTTCTTAAGCTCACCGCGGTTAATCCGGGCTCGTCCATAGCGCAGTTCTTGCTTGCAACCGCAGCGGCGGCAGCGAAGGACGACGCGACCGCCGCGCGGGCCCTGCAGGCAGCCGCCGAGGGAAAGCCAGACTTTTTCCCGGCGAAGGTCGCATACAGCCAATGGCTGATTCGCAAGGGCGAGCTCGACGCAGCGAGCGAGCAGGTCGATCAACTCAGGGCGGACCACCCAGAGGTTGCGCAGGTATATGCGCTAGGGGCGGAGCTAGCCTTCGCCAAGCGCCAACCCGACGAGGCCGCCCTGGCATACCGGAAGGCCCTCGACATTTCAGCGAGCAGCGAATGGACGGTGGGGCTCGCGCGGGCACTGTGGTTTGCGGCCGACTACCCCGCAGCATTGCAGACCCTCGAGGAATGGATGGCGGTGCACCCCGACGACCCGCTCGTGCAAGCCGCTCTGGCGGACGCCTACACGAGCGCCGGCGACACATCCAAGGCGATCGGGGCGTGGCACCGGCTGCTGGAGCTTCAGGGCGACAATCGTTCAGCGCTCAACAACCTCGCCTTGCTCTTGGGAGACACTGACCCGCCTACGGCCCTGGCCTATGCCCGGCAGGCACTGGCGCTTGCGCCACTCGACTCCGCAGTCGAGCGGGACATTACTGGGAGGCTCCTCGTGCAAGCTGGAGAGGTCGCCAAAGGGCTGGATCTGCTCAGCAGCGCCGTCACGATGGATCCGCAGAATGCGGCCTTTCGCTACCATTATGCGCAGGCGCTCGCCGCCGCCGGGCGGCGTGACGAAGCGCGGGCCGCGATCGAGCAGGCGTTGCAGAACTCAAAATCCTTTCCGGAACGAGAAGCCGCCAGCGCCTTTCTGGACGAGCTCGGCGGCCCAGGAACCCGTTGACCCCGGTGTGCCGCAGGCTGTGCATCGCGGCCGTCTGATTCGCGACGCGTTGCAGTGTCAACAACGTTTACAGAAATAACCCGGATGCGGGACAGGGCTGCTCGCGCTGCGCACACGCTATGTGGTGGCGGCCTGAAGCTTCAGCGCGCCGCTGCTACACGGAGAAAAAAGCTACGTCTTGTGCGGCCGCCGCTGCCCTGCGCTCGGCCATTGCCAGCGGAAGCCGACCAACGGTGACGGCCCCGTTTTGCCTGCCAGGCAGCGATTTCAAAGCGCATCCGGTTGCGAGATGTAGGGATCAGAGCGATCGCCCCCATCGCGAATAGCCTTCGTGGCCGCATCACCAACTAAAAGGCCAGCTCAGCTCTGCCATCGGTATCGGCGGTGCCCAATTACCAGCACGCATCTCGTGCCGTGTGGGTCCGCAAGGGGATGTCCAGATTTTTTACACCGAACGTATACCAACCTCAGAGAAGATCTCAGCACAGCCCAGTAATTTCAACGGGTTACAGAAATAAAACCTTTATGGCACATTGTGTGCATCTAGTTCCGTGAGCGTCGGGTGGACCCGATCCTCTTTATAAATGATGCTTAAATGCGTCACCTAACAATTCGGAGAACACAACATGAAAAAGCGTACACCCTTGGCCATTCTCGCCATCGCGGGGCTTGGTGTCGGGTCCGCCCACGCGGCGAATTCCGTAGAGCCTCTATTCAGCGCCTTCCCGAACCCCACCCTGATCTCCGACGACTCGGGGGAGTTCTTAATCGATGTAGACGGCAGCGGCACAGTCAGCGTCAACGACATCCTTTTCGGTATTGTCGGCTATAACAGAGTCGGACCTACGGCTATCGGGCAGGCCACGACCTACAACGAGATTACGGGCATTCAGGCCAACAAGATTTCCAGCGGGCCGAATTTTATCCGTCCGAACGGTCAGGGGCTCCTAATAGCTGACTATGATGCCGTACCACTCAGCGCCGCCGACTCCGTCTATTTCGATTGGTCTACCGGTAATATCGATGTCAATATGGACGGTATGGTCGACTTCACTTTCAATACAGGCCTCGGCGCCGTCAACGACGACAAGACCTTCATTCTCCTGTTCGAGGATGGAAACCAGAACTACAACCGCGACGGTACGATACAGCAGGGCCTCGACACAGCCACCGACACCGGGGGCACAAATTCCGGTGCGCGGATGCTGGTCACGCTCGATGCGGCTGTCGATGGAAACGACAAAATTCAGGTGACCTCGGTCATCGATCCGATCGCAGCAATTGGGGCGCTACCGTCCTCTACGTCGATTGCGGGTAGTAGCCTATTTGTCGACGGCACGATTGCAAACCAAAACTGGCAGTCCCTCACAGTGGGCCAGCAGATTACCGCTGGCACTGGCGGCTTCAGCACGCCGTCAGTCGCCAGCCAGTGGCCGATCTTCGACAACCAGGACACCACCTTCTTTGTCGAGCAGGTTCCGGAGCCCGGCACAATCGCCCTCCTGGCAGCAGGCCTGATGGCCACCGGTGGATTTGCGTCCGGCCGGCGGAAGCGCAAGCAATCGTAAGCCTGCGGCGTTCGCGCCAACAGAAAGCGAAGCTTTGGCGACTCAAGGGTGCGGTCTTAGACCGCACCCTTTTTCGTTGTGAATTGATGTCATCGTCGCTTTCCGCTGCCAACAGCCCACAACCCCCTCCAATGAAGGGGGTTTTGCGTTGGAGCGACCGCACGTGTGACACTCGGGTTCAAGGAAAGACGTTCCCGGCCGAAACTCTGACTGAGACTGCCGAGCGAGGCGGTTCTTGCCCACTACTCAACGTAGGAGACCCGGCGCTGCTATCAACGGCATCACCTCGCGGGCGCATTCTTGTCTACGTTGGTTGTGAAGAGCAGACCTGACGCAATTCGTAGCATCCTAGAACCGTCTAAGGAGTACTTAGCAATGTCAACGCAACTCGCATCTGCCAGTCTTATCGACAAACTCTCCGAGGCTGTCGGACGTGAAAATGTCGTGTACGACGACGAAGGCGTCGACCTCATCTCGCGAACCTGCATCCCCTATCATCAGCTGCCGAGCGCTGGCGTGTTTCCCACCAGTGCCGAGCAGGTTCAAGCGGTCATCCAGGTAGCGCGGGAATTTGACATCCCGGTCTGGCCGGTAAGCACAGGCAAGAACTGGGGCTACGGCGAAAGCGTGGCATGCTACCCAGGCGGCATAACAATGAAATTGGAACGTATGCAGCGAATCTGGGAGGTCGACGAAGAACTAGGTTACGCGGTTGTTGAGCCGGGCGTGACTTACAAGCAGCTGAACGACTACCTGAAGGAACACCACCCTAGTCTCTGGGCAGACGTAGCGGGCAGCACGCAGTATGCCAGCGTGCTGGGAAACGCCCTCGACAAAGGACGCGGTTTGACCCCCTACGCCGATCACTTCGGAGCCTTGTGCGGCATGGATGTCGTGCTACCGGATGGCAGATTGTTGCAGACCGGCGGCGGCCCCGTAGACAACAACAAGACGAGACACCTCTACAAATGGGGGGTGGGTCCCTATCTCGACGGCATGTTTGCGCAGTCGAACCTAGGTATCGTCGTCAAGGCGGGCGTCTGGCTCATGCCTGCACCCGAAGCCTACGATTGGGCGGCATTCGAGTTTACTGGCGATGTCGCACGCTTTGCGGAGTTTATTAGTGACTTTCGGGATCTTGTCTTTTGCAATGCAGTCAGGTCACGCCCGCACGTAGCAAACGATTTCGCGATGATGTGCATTGTTTCTCAGTATCCCTACGACCTCTTGGAGGGTAAACGGTGCCTGAGCGAGCAAGCCATGAGGCAATGGCGAAAGCAACATGGCGTTGCACCCTGGACATTTGGAATTGGCTTGTACGGTACGCGCGCCGAAGTACGTTTTCAGAAGCGCTACATCCGCCGTGTGTTGGGACGGTACGGCACCGTGCAGTTCCTCGCGATTGCCGCCGAAGACTCCCTGTTGGGAAAAATTGCGCGCAAAGTGGCGCCATTCATCAATCGACTGATGGGAAAATCTGATGCCTTCATCGACGCAATTGTCCCCGCGATCAATCTGTTTAAGGGCATACCGACAGATATGTTCGCCCGGCAGGTTTACTTCAAGTCTCACCAAGAAAAGCCGGAAACGGACGTCGATCCGGCGCGTGATCACTGCGGTTTCCTTTGGATCGGACCGGTCGTACCCTTCACGTCTAAAGACGTTGTAGCAGGATTGGACTTGGCCAAAGGAATCTACGAGCGTCACGAGTTCGACATGTTCGTCGAACTGATCGTCGAGAGTCCGCGCGCAATCATCATGCTGTTGGGGGTGTTCTACGAGCACGCCAACCCCGAAGATGCCGATCGCGCGAAGGCCTGGTACGAGGAAACGCGCCGCAGCTTCATCGAGAAAGGTTACCCACCCTACCGCACGACCACCATGAGTATGCCAGGTTCAGCGGACATCAATCCGGTATCGCGTGATTTCGTAGCGGCAATCAAACACGCCGTTGATCCAAGCAACATCGTTGCACCCGGACGGTATGGCCTGCCTGAACGCGACCATTAAAGGCGCGCCTTTTGATACCACGGTCGCACGACCGATTCTCCACCAGGGTTTCGTCACTGTGATCTTCGGGTAACAGCGACAACGAACGCGCTTGCTCGGTGCGCTCTTCGAACACCTCGATCGATTGACACTACGCCCGTCCCTGTGAGGAGTGGATCTTGCCCAGATACAGCAAATGTCGCTGCGCGACCCAGCCACCGGGCAGGCGTCGATTCTCGATGATGCTCGAGTAGCGGTGCACCTTGCCATCCTTCTTGCGGTTGGTCGCGCGTAGAAATATGGCCACCCATTATCCGCACACCGCTGCCAATGAAAACAAGCAAGGTCTGCACTACACCGGGATTTCGGCGGTTATCCACAGACCGGGCATTAATTTACAACGGAAAACTTTTTCGCCCTCTCCGAAATCGAGGGCGAATCCGCGAAGTACGGCTAGACGAGCGGGGTGTCACCTTCAAATGGAAGGACTACCGCGCCAAGGGCAGGACCAAGTACAAGAACATAACGCTCAGCACCGGCGAATTCATGCGCCGCTTCTTGTTGCACGCCTTACCCCGTGGCTTGATGCGCATCCGTCATTACGGCCTGATCGCCAATGCCGGGCGCAGGGATAACCTGGCCCGGGCGCGGGAACTGCTCGCGGTACCGCTTGAAGCCGATGCGAGGGAAAACAAAGAAGAGCAGCCCGCCACAGACACCCCCTCGGGCGAGCCCCGGCAGCCGGCCTACGTCTGCCCGAACTTTGGCGCACCGATGATCATCATCGAGACCCTGGTGCGCGTACAACCGATCTGTGCGCCACCTCAACTACGAGGCGCCGCATGAACATTTGTGCCCACCGCATATGCCGTCCCTCTTGTTATCGGCCAGCACCGATAGGGGGACTCTTTGTCTCTTACCGGTACAACGTACTTTCTTACCAACCATGCGGACAAAGAGCCGCGTCTAACCGGTTTATCTCTGACAAGCTGAGCGATCGCATTGCGCCGATGACTGATTCCATCGCCACTTCGTGCCGGCCAGCGACGATTCAAATCCCCATTACCCTGCAGTTCAGCCCGACCACCGTGAAGTATCCCGCGGTTTTCTCCCTCGACTCTTGTCCAACACCTGCCCATTGAACCTGGGCGAACGCCTCAACACCTGCGGCTGAGGGCAGGTGTCGAACAACCCTTAACAACAACACAACAGCCACATGCCTGAGTGAATCCTTCAGTCTTTGTCATTAGGACAGCAGTCATCCAGAGGTCCTTCGCAAACGCCGCCGGGGCCAAGCTGAGGGTGTTTTCGCCTGGCAGTTGACGCCGCCGCAACCGCGCGACAGCGAATTCGAGCCTAACAGCAAATAGTCAGGCGGCGCTCACGACAGCACGTCGCCAACCGATGATCGTGGCGAAACCGAGCAGCACCAGTACCACCGGCGCCGGCGCCGGCACTGCCCCAAGCGCAAGCCTACCGAGGACTTCGTGGGTCGCCGCCGTGGGGTGAATCCCGTCGAAGAAAACGTATCTCTCCGGATCATCGCATAGGTCACCAGTCTCACCCACAAATCCGCTAAAGCAGGCTGCGGTAGTATTCGGTGCGGGGGGGCCGGGTGGCAGGCCGAAACTTAAGGGATCTTTGACTAGGTCCTGCAGAAAGGTAAAAGTATCCAGGCGGAAAATCTTGGCATCTATGTCGGTAAGCAGCGAATTCACCTCGTTGTTGAAATTCGCTGAAAGCGTCTGTGCCACCAGCGATGCCTCCGTTGAATCGAGGGAATTGATTTCTGGTACCAGGCTCAGATCGGGTACCGTCGGCAGCAGCAGGTAATACGCGCCGTTACTGACGAGTTCATTGATTGCAAAGTCGATATCGTCGAGGCTGTTCTGAAGCAGTGCATTCACGTATCCATCGGGTGCCCCATTCAGCTTCGCGCTGATGGCATCGAATACGTCATTGGAACCGATCCAGAGGCTATACAGGGCATCCGAGTCCAACTGCCCGCCCGAGCCGACACCAAAATCGGACTTCAGGCTTAAGACCTGTGCCAGCATCGAGAACGGCACAGCCGGCGAGTTGAACAACGAGGGATCGTTGAGTGGATCGAAGGTGGGCACAAAGAAGTCAAACGTGTGATACCGGGTCCGCGCACCGCCGACCGCATAGTTGGTGCCGCTTGCGAACGACGGGCTCATGGTGCCCAGTCCCAAGGCTTCATGAAGCTGTTCGATGAATACGGGGCCGTCTGCAAAGCGTCCGTTGTAGTAAGGCGGATCCTGTGGCAACTGAAAGATAGGAACGGGAGGAGAGGGAAAATTGGGGTTGTTGTCTGTTGCCAGGAACAGATTACCGATGTCGGAAAGGCTGTCGCCGATCCCGTACAGATTGCTGTAGGCGCGTGCACCTGTCGTCACCAACAGGCTCAGCAGGAGGATCGATAGCGCTGCGAATCCTTGCAGGGGGTGCTTATTCATGATTTCAAGGTCCCTTTCTAAAGGCAGGTGAAGGCGATCTCGTAGCCAATTCGTAGAACAGTGTTAGGAAGCAAAATCTGCGCCGCAACTTTACATCACTGATTTCCTTGATTTTTTTTCGGCCGTTAGTATAGCTTGAACGTAAAGTGTAAATTTTTTTGACGCCTCAGTTTAACTGTAATCTTCCCGCACATCCGCCCGGACTCATGACTGCATTGCATCAGCGGTTAGCGGTGCAATAGTTCAGTAAACTGACCGTTTGGTTTTGGCTCTTGTCGGATCCGTCGGATTCCCAATTGCCCGTTTTGTGCCAATGGCTGCCAACAACGCGAGCAGCGCAAAACGGCGGCAATGTGTCGAGGCTATGTGTGAAAACTCCGTATCGCGAATCGAGCCGAGGTCAGGCTTAAACCGGCACGCAGCGAACAGTGTATGGGCCTCAAAGGCACCGACGGTCAGTGGAAGGTGCGCTGGAAGGTGTTCTAGGGCACGATGAACGCCGGCGTGCTGATCGATTTCTTCAAGCGCCTGATCAAGGACGCCGAGCGAAAGGTGTTCTTGATCCTCGATAATCTCAAAATGCATCATGCTCGCAAGGTGAAGGACTGGTTGGCGAGGCACGAGGAGAAAATTGAGGTTTCTACCTGCCGAGTGACAGCCCGGAGTTGAACGCAGGCGAATGCCTGAATGCTGATTTGGAGGATGGCGTGACCCGGCGGGCGCCGGCTCGCAGCAAGGCGCAGCTAAAGAAAGCAGCGGTCAGCCATCTGCGCAAGCTCAAAAAGTCACCGCGGCGCGTTCGGAAGTACTTCGAACACAAGACCGTTCGCTATACCGCGCGAAAACATTCAATTGCCGGATCAATAAATCAGTTACGATGTCAGGCATCGCAACCCTGTGGCTGACCGATGCCAACAGCGCAGAGGTTGCATAGGGCACAACCCCACGATGGCGGAAACCCGAAGTTGTGGCCAGGTGAAGGCACTTGGTGTATCGCTGATAGGTTGCCCCCCCGAAACACAGCTGCCTGGCTCACAAAAGGTCGAGCCTACCGCGATAACGTCAGGTAATAGTCCAATACAGTCTCGATATAGTCCTTTGGCGCGGGCAGGTGAATCCCCGCCTTTGCGAGGAGTGGCTGAGTCTTTTCATTTGCAAACGCCTGATCCTCGCCTAGGTAATCGAGAAAGATCGGCAAGGTCCTAAGCGCGCGCCTTTGCTTCGCCGGAGCAAATGCCGCCGAGAGCGGCAGGCCGATCCGAAACAGACTCAGTGGGATAGTCTTTCCGCGGGGCACACCAAACCCCCGTTTTGCGAAGATCTTGCGAACCCTAACGCGCAGGTCCGCAAGCGCGATCGCCTGCTCCGGCCCCGAACAAAGGTGTAGGATATGCCCACTCGTGTCCCTGATCTGGCTGGACCAGACGATTGCGTCCGCCACATAATCCACCGGAATCGTGTCCAAACGGGCCGTCCCCAACGCCGGGCACAGGCCTCGACTACGCCGACCGGAGAGAAACTCGCACAGGTGATAGAAGACTTGGAAGTGGATGATTCGCCCATCTCTCGACTCACCGACCACCATACTCGGACGATGGACCGTGACCGGTAGTCCTTGATCGATCGTCGCCGCCACCAGAAGCTCCGCCTCCGCTTTGGCTGCCTCGTACGTATTGTGAAACTCTCGGCGCTCTGTTGCCCATTCTTCCGCGAGCACACCGCCCGCGCGGCCTGAGACGCCAACGGTGCTGACGAACTCGACCTTGTGGAGTTGGCCATGCTCCCGACAGCGCGCCCCCAAGGCAAGGACTTCGCTAGCCGCATCGACCGCTTGGCGCCGCGCCTCTTCCAGCGGGAGCGTCATGCGGACCTGCCCGGCGCAGTGAACAATATGCGTGCATACCGATGCCAACTGGTCGTAAACAGCCAGATCGAGTCCCAGCCGATCGCTGGTCACGTCGCCGCGCAGGGGATGCACCCGGCGACGGCGGGCCGCGTCGTCTGGGGTGATGCCCCAGTACCGGAACAGGGACTCCAGCCGCTCGCCGAGATTCTTCTCGGAACCGGCCCTCAGAAGCAGGTAAACATTCGTATCCTGATCTTCGAGGAGGCGGGGGACAATCGCGCTTCCTACTGCGCCAGTTGCACCCGTGACGAAGTAGGTCATCATTGTTGCACCACGATGTAAGGCGAAGCGGCTTGATCCGGCCGACTCACCGCGTCCGCCGCAGCAAACAGTGCGTCTATCTCGTCGCGAAGATTGTGCTCAATGTTCTTGCGGCGCAGCTTTTGGTTGCTGGTCAACTCCCCGCGTGCTGTCGAAAAAGGTCGTCGTATAACGAGGACGGCTACCGGCTTGTGATGGTGCGCGAGATGTCGCACCATGCGCTCCACGTCTTCGCCCATGCGGCGCTCGGCATCACGCGAAGAGTTCACACGGGCGGAGCCTTTCGACGATGTGCCAAGCCGCTTGTTCAATTCCTCCGCGGAAACGGCCAGAATCGCCCCTAAGTGCTTGCGGCCGGCCCCGACGACAACCGCGTGCTCGACATAGGGAATTGCGCTCAGGCACTGCTCGATCGCCAGCGGCGCGATACGCCGCCCGGTCGATGTCTTGATGACGTCATCGGCTCGCCCCTTCAGGGTGATATACCCCGAAGCATCGATTTCCGCGCAATCGCCGGTCGCAAAATACCCCGCGCGATTGAATCGACTTTCCCAGTCACGGTCTTGGCCGAAACGGTAGCCGGAGAACAAACCGGGACCACGCACCCAGAGCTGTCCCTCAGCGTCGACCATTACCTCGTTACCACTGAGGGGTTGCCCGACCGTACCGAATTTGAAGGCATCGACCTTGTTCGACGCGATCGGAACAATGTTCTCACTCAACCCATAGGCCTCTAGGATAAGCAGCCCCATGGCGTGGTACCGCTCCAACAGCCACTCGGGCATGGGGGCCGAACCACTGACGAGATAACGGAGATTGGAGCCCAGGGAATCCCGCAAAGGCTGTAAAACGAAGTGATCAGCTAGCGGAAAGACGAGAGTTGCGTAAAAGGATGCCTTTCCACGACTTCTCATTGACCGCGCGTGCGCATCTCCTACCCTCAGTGCCCAAGCGATCACTCTTCGTTTCCACCGGGGTGATCGCTCGACCACCTCCATGATCCCCTCATAGAGCTTTTCATAGAATCGCGGGACCCCGACAAAAATGTGGGGGTTGATGTGGCTGAGCTCGGCGACTACTTTCCGCGGATTTTCCACGTAGTAAGTGACAGCGCCCCTCACTATGGCGCAGAAGTTGACCATTCGCTGGAACAAATTTGCGAGCGGGAGCCAGCAAACGAAGTGATCCGCTTCCTCGATGTCATCGAAATTTACGAGGATGGCGTCCACCGCGATACAGACCTGCCGGTGCGTGTAGGCAATGGCCTTCGGGGCGCCGGTAGTCCCAGAGGTAAAAATGACCAACGCAGGCGCGTCGGCAGCCGTCTGTTTCAAAAGCGACGCTAGACCTTCAACATGTCCTGACGCATCTGCTCCGTCGTCCCACCCCCCGAGCTCTCCCGATCCTGGCTTTCCGATACGCCCGACCGTCAGCAGACACCTGGACTTATTGCGGAGCGGTTCATCGAAGCGCGCCCTGAGTTCTGCATCCAGGACAAGGAGCGCCGACAGGCTGAGTTCATCAGCAAGCTGGTTGATGTGATCAGTACTATCGTAGACATCCAAACCCACGACGATTGCGCCACAGGCAAGGATTGCGAGCTGCGCAATGTCCCACTCCGGGCTCGACTCTCCGATGACACCGACCGCGTCGCCGGAAACAATGCCTCTGTCGGCGAGAACTGACGCCAAAATCGAAACGAGCCCGGCATACTCGGCAAAGCTAACCTGGCTCCAGCCACCATCGTCCATTTGCCGTCTCAGGGCGATACCGCTCGGTGTGCGCCTCGCGCGTGAGAGCAACAACCCTGGCACCGTCAGATTGCCAGCAAAGCCCGACGCCGGCACGTGCTCGGTGTGCGACGTATGAGTGGTTGGAGAGTTCGTCACTTACAACCCTCGGCGCTGCCGATGATCTCCGGATCGTAGGCGCCCCGCGCCATGGTTATTCGCAAGTCGTGCGTGGACAATCCTAGCCATTTGAGACTGCGTGTAACGTCTCGGCCGAGCAAGATGCGGTGCCGGATCATCGTATTGACGATCGGCACCATAATCCGCCAATAGTCACGCGACGCCTTGCCTTCCCTAATCAATGCCGAGAACTCGGGCAGGTACGGATTGTATCCGAGGTTCTTCAGATCAGAGTACATGAGAAGCCAGTTGATCGGGTAATTGCTGAATACGGGGCTGGCGTTTTTGTGACTCCTTATCAAGCCGAGCCGAACTACGGCGTCCATCACATCGTCCTGAGCGTATTTCCAGGCATGGAACGGCGCAAGATAACGCGGAAACTCCGTATTAGACGGAAAACGTCTTGGGTCAAAGAAGCGCTCGAGCTCGTCTCTCGAAAACTCGCCCGAACGTTCGAGTTGCGGCGGCACCCAGGTCACTTTTTCTATCAGCGTCCGAGAGAATTCGTACTCCATTCTTTCAGGATCTGGTTGGCCCGGGGAATAGCCGGCAAGCACGAGCGGAATCTCTTTTTCTGCGGCCAAACGGATTGCGTCGCCCTCGAACAGCGGGGCATAGACGTACGAGATAGTGTAAACGGCGCCTCGCTCCTCTTGGTTTTTCAATAAATAGCGGAAAAGCTTTGCGTAAAAGTCGCTGGAGGGACGATAAACGACGTGGTCGATGTCGAGTTTCCGCAGCGCGGTTCTAATATTATTCCACGCAATTGGCGGAAGGTTTATATCGGTTGTGAAGGCGAGGACCTTTAGTTGGTATTCACGCTTTAACTTGTACAAGAGATAGATGCTGTCCTTTCCGCCACTCAGCGGTACAACGCAGTCGTAGGACGCCCCTTGCCGGCAGGACTGCAAGGCCTCTTCCAGGTCGTCTTCCCGCTCCTGACGCAACTGCTCATCACCATCGAGGTCACGGTGCTCTTGATACTTGCAGAGGTTGCAGACGCCGTCGGAGTCTATTTGTGTTCCGGGTACGGCGACAGGTATGAGGCAGCGTTTACAAGTGCGCATGGTAATAGCCAAGTAGGTACCGCCCGGCAAAGCCGGGGGGCTTTAGTTGTGAACCACTCGAAGCGGTCGGTTACGGAGCCGCTCGCGGCTCCTGGAGCCCCCCCAAGGGGGCTAGTACATCAAGCTCAACTGGTCGATCCGTCGGTCTTCGGCTTCCTGATGCCGGATGTATTCCCGGATCTCCTCGAAGATCGCACTCTTGCGGTACTTCGGTATAAACACGACGTGATACTTACACTCCCATCGTGTGTGACTTAAACTTTCAATCGATCTCATGGTTTCTCCGCTGCGTGATGATTGGCGGCTCAGGCTTCGGAGTTACTCTGAGATTTCCGATACTGTCAAACTGCTCGTGCCATGCCAGCAGAGCTGGGGGGCTTCCATGTTTGTCTAGACCAACGTGAAGCTTTCGAGAATCTGATGCGTAAGATTATCCGCCAGCGTTGGCCAAATCAATCCGCACTACTCTGCGTTGGCAAGAAATCCGCCTGAATCCGCGCGCCCTTGAAACGAACCGGCCGCTGCGGATCCATCTGGCCGACGGGCTGTACCACGTCACTGCACGCGGTGATCGGCGGGCGATGGGGAAGCGCATGGCTTGGCACCAACTGAACGGCCTGGACCAAGCCTTCGTTATTCAGCGGATTCTCTGCAACCTGGTAAATGGCCGGTTGTTTAGGCCCTTGCGCGTTAACCTCGCCGGCGGGCTGCTTGGGTCCATCTCGCGGAGCAGTGGATCGGAAGCGCACCGGTATGTCCGGCGGCTGTCTGCTGAAGGGCGATTGCCGAAAAACGTGGTGAGGTGTTGAATCACAGCACGCCAGCGTTCAAGCGCCAACGAACAGACGCTATAGTTACCCAATAAAATTCGATTTCATCGGGTAATATCCACGCACCCCGGAGTTTCATATTGCCCGAACGAACTCGCATTTCGCACCCAGTATGCCGAACTCAGGAACGCGTAGCGACTGCAGGACGGCTTCTGGCAGGCACGCCTGGCACCCTTACCCGAAGGCGCGGTACTGGCCACGTCTTAATGGTACCGCGTCTACTATTCGGTACCCGGCAAACAGGCAGAAGCGCTGGTGTGCAAAGCAGGCGACTATGAGGCGCTTGCCGCGATGCGCGAGCGCATTGCATCTGCCGACTGGGTGGCAAAGCAGGTCGTTTCACTCAGGAAACTGGGGTTTCAGGTCGCCGACAAGGCAGTGGCCCGGGTACTGGTGTAACTGCGCAACCACCAAAACGCATTCGATGCCGGACTGACGCTCGTTGGGACCTTGAGCTACATGGCCTGGCTTAATGAGTATGGCGCCATTGCCGTCAGCGCACGCACGCGTGACATCGACCTCGCCCGAAACCAGCGGCTGAAGCTCGCCTTTGCCCTCAACTTCCTGGAAGGCATCCAGGCGACTGGCTTGCCTTTCCGGGCTTGTCCGCCGATGCTGCATCGACCTCGGTGAAACTACCCGGCACGCACGGATTGCGGGTTGGCGTCCCGGCACCGGGGGAACCCTTGGGGGCAGCTATCCTTGTTCCCGAACTCGACTGGGTCGCCCAGTCCGTACCTTATTACGGGTATATGCTCGAAGCACCCGAGCCCGCGGCCGTCCTCGCCGGCGGCCATTGTGTGCCGGTGCGACTTCCCCGGCCGGGCCGGTTGGTGTGGCAAAACTTGTACAGCAGTACCCAGCGCAAAGGTTTTCCAGAAAAGGCGGCCAAGGGTCGTAGTCAGTCGCTGACACTCGCCGCGATGTTGACCGATGAGGAACCCGGAGCGCTGGAAGCGGCCTTTGCGGACGCCCCGCCCCGAATGATTACGCCCATACGACCACTTGCCGAGTCTCTGGTCCGCAGCGCGGCAGCCCATCGGACGCTTTGCGACACCTTGCGTGCTTGCCTGGCTTGCGCAGGGAATCGACCGGGACAGCGGCCGGGTTTGAAAGCGGGTAAGGGGCATGTCATGCACTGCAGCGACCCGGCCGCCGGCGGCAGCGGGCCTACAGACTTTGGTCTGGTAACATGTTTCCTCTTAGCTTCGACATCGGAAACGCCGCGCAATGTCCGAAACCCTCCACCAAAAAGCCACCTATGAGGACATCCTCGCGCTCCCGGAGCAGCTCGTCGGTGAAATCGTAGACGGCGTATTGTATACCCATCCCCGCCCAGCCCCCCAGCATGCCCGTGCCTATTCTGCATTGGGCTATCACTTGGGTGGCCCATTCGATGGCGGCATCGGCGGACCCAGTGGCTGGTGAATCATCGATGAACCCAAATTGCATCTCTCGGGTGACGTCCTGGTTCCGGACATCCCCGGTTGGCGCCGAGAGCGGATGCCTGAGCTGCCGGAGGCGCCCTGGTTAGAGCTCACGCCCGACTGGGTGTGCAAGGTCTTGTCGCCGTCGCCCAGAATCCACGATCGCAATATCAAGGTGCTGTGCTATGCGAACGACGGTGTTGTGCATCTCTTGCTCGCCGATCCAGACGCCCAAACGCTCAAGGTCTGCGAACTGCAGGGCGAGCACTGGTTGCTGCTGACGACTTTGCATGACGATCAAGCGGTCCAGCAACCGCCCTTCGACGCAATCGAGTTCCCGCTCGACAGTCGGTGGGCCTAACCGGGGTCAGATCTCATATCACTATTGCCAGCAAAAAAGGGCGCTGGCGAAGCCAGCGTGCCACCCACCCGTAGAGTGGCGACTTGATTGACTCGTCATGCGTTTGTCGTAATGTTTGGGCCCACGGTACTTGAGGGCTGCGCTCATGGCAAAGAATACGAGTGTGAGCCTGAGAGAGCATTTCGACCAATTTATTGCCGCCCAGCTTTATGAAGGGGCGCTACGGCTCTGCACTGAGGTGGTGAGAGTTGGTTTGAGCCTGCTTGAGAAACAATTGGAAATGCTGCGCCAACTGATTGCAGAAGGCCGAACCAGTGGGACGGCTGAGCATAGCTACGAAGTACCTCGCGCAGTCACCGCCGCGAGGACATACCGGGACGACGCTGATCGCGGCGCGTGGCTGGAACTGTGCTCGGCGGCTGGCGCGCCTGGGCGGCTCCGAATATGGCCTGGACGAGATAATCCGGTGCAAAGGCAACTTGAAGGTGTGAATGGCGAAAATGGTAAGTTCTTCTACGAATCAATTGCTTGCAGTCCTGTTCGCTCCCCTACCCCCTTTAGACTACGAAAGCGCTCCTTCACGGGCGCGGGCATATCTGCTGGCCTCTTTCCCTGATCAATTTATGATTATTTTCTAATTGGTTAAGAATCAATTCTTTACTCGTTCATAATTCTGACGGCACCAAGTAATATTCCCCGTTCGGCAATCACCCCATGGGATCTTGCATACCCAATAAGCTATCGACACGTTTCTTGGGAGAAATCACTGAACCTTATTGGTGGGAGATCCTCCGCCGCGCAGCCAGTTGCGCGTCAAGCCGCAGCTTTTTGCAGCCCACATTGCGCACTGGCGGCTTTCGAGGGTAGGCGGAGGGGCTGCATCTCGGCATGTGAGAAATAGGCCAGATAGTGCCTGGCGAACATCTCCGCCACTTCGCCAGAACGCGCCACCAAACCCCGCCATGACGCATCAATGTCGATCAGATAAGGTGCGCGCAGGCCACGATGTTCGATGTCCTCACCGACCTGAGTACAAGCCACACCGAGACGCTTCAGCAGACGGGCAAGGGCGCCGGTTACCAGCATATAAATATGAGGAATATCGTGGTCCCAACTGTAGCGAATCACAGCCCGTATGAGGCCCAACATCACCTCTGACTCACTGCTCCTCGTCACCGCCTGGATCGGTAGCTGCGAATCGCTCTTGGCTTCATCGCGCACCATGCAGATTCTTGATACTTCCGCCAGCTTTTGAGGTTTTGCCAAGACGGCGGGTAGAGCGGTGATACAACCCAAATCTTCCACCGGCAGGTGGCCCGCAGTTGGTAGGACAATGCGCCCGGCCGCCACCCCGGCACCGGATTCCTTGTCCTGAACGACGAAATGGTGGGAATGCTGATCCCAGCGATCGAATTCCTGATAGTCGGAAAATCTTTCAGGCTCCTCGAAACCGCGTTCGACGCAAAAGACCTGATACCGGACCTGGTGATGCAATGCGCGGCATTCCGCTGTATCGGCCAGGTAAACCTCGTAGCGCGAATCAAACATACTGCCTCCGGGTAGAAAGACGGTCTTGAGAAATCTGACGCCGTGTTGCTAATTAAGCAAACACGCCAGTGCGTGTTGGATTACTTCACTCGGGTCTTTAATGATTGGGTCACAGGGTACTCGAGGGTGGAGTTTCGGGGCTGTGAATCACCTCACAGTTCTGGCCCACCAGTTTCGGTTGGATTCGCTATCGGTGAAACGTCGTTTGTTATCCGGACCAATAAAATACTGACTTCCGACCCAAATCGCTAGCACTTTTGCGACACCCTACATAACCGAGGGCCTCCCTTTTTAGACTAACTTGGAATACAGGATCAGCTACACCGTTTCTTCCAGCTTTCGTAGCGCCGATTCGAGCGCATACACCTCGTCGTCTTCAGGCCGGATGGATTCAGCGCGGCCAAGATAACGGGTGGCGCGTTCATAGTACCCAACATCCCAGCCGATTTTTCCCATCAGCGCGATGTTCGCGCGCGCCGCAAAAAGGTTGGCTGCAAAGTTCTTGGGCATCTGTCTCGCGAGTCCCTCGAAAATCCGGATTGCCTTGTCGAAGTCGCGTGAATTCAGGGCCTGCAAGCCGTTCTGGAATCTAGTCCGCAGTTCGACGTTGGGGATGTCGGACGCGAATTCGTGTTCTTTACCTTTCGCACGTTCTGATAAATACCCCCAAATCCACGCAAAGCCGTATCCTCGGCGTTTAGTCGTACCCCAAACGCCAGAAAAGGATTCCCATCCCAATGGCGCGATTTTCGGCGCATTCACGGTCAAGGCGTAAAGCAAGGGGATAAGGAAAAGCGTCAACAGCGACGAAATCCCGAGCCCCCAGATAATCGCCGTGGCTAACGGCCCCCACATTAATGACTCCCCAGCAAGCCCCATCGCAAGGGAAAACAATCCCGCGATGGTCGTCAGCGTCGTAATCACAATCGGCATCAGCCGGCGTCGCGCGGCCAATACGGCAGACATGGCGACCGGGACACCGCGGCGCACCAGGCGATTGGCGGTCGACATCAATACAATGGCGTCGTTTGCGGCAATGCCGGCTAATGCCACAACCCCGTAGAGCGTGACTAAACTCAATGGGTTGCCGGTAATCGATAAGCCCACTATTACGCCGACGAAGGCCATCGGTACCGTGGCAAGAATAAGCAACGGCTGCATATAACTCTGGAACTGAGTAGCGAGAATTAAGAAGATCAGGAACACACTCACCAGAAACAGCACGCTCATGGCGCCGAGGCTCTCTTGGATGTCGTCCAGTTCACCTGAAAAATCCAGACTCACTCCTGGGTAACGCGGCGCCGCATTTTCCCACAAGGACTCGATATCGCGGTTAGCGGACAGTGTGTCCGTAACGGCCTTGTCGATATCAGCCTCGATCGTCACAGCCCGGCGGAAGTCATAGTGCCTTATGCTAACGGTTGACTCTTTCGCCTCATACTTCAGCAGATCGCCCAAAGCAATCTGGCCCCCGTCACCGGCATGGACGGGGTAGGAAAAGAACTCTGCGACATCCTGGACAGGCCCGGGTGCCGCACGTACGCGAACGACCACCTTTTCGCCAAGGTACTGCATGCTGGCCACCACCTCTCCGTCTGCAAAAATCCGCAACAAACGCAAGACTTCTGTCGGGGAAATCCCAGACCGCACAATGGCGTCGGGGTCGAGCCGCAAGGATAGCTCCCTGCCGCCGCTGGTATCGTCATCGGCGATGTTGCGCACACCGGGCACAGCCGCAAGGATTTTTTTCAGCTCTGACGCAGCCGAACGGATCTCATGGACATCGCTACCACGTACCTTTATGCTTACCGGCTTTGTGGTCGGCGGCCCTGTCTTGCGTTGGAGGAAGGATACGGTGCGCGGCCCGGGTATCGCTTCGACGACGGGCCTGAGCTGCTCAATAATATCTTCGATAGGCCTCGATCCCGGTGCCGCCTCGGGCAGGCTGACAAAAATCTGCCCTTTTTCGTCACCTGTCAGGGCCTCCCGGTCAGTAACCTGTTGCCCGGCATAGCTGACGATCCCGCGGACAGCCTCTGTCGACAGATTGACCCGCAACGCCTTTTCCATCTCGCCGACGATTTCCGACGTCTTCTCCAGGCTGGTACCGATCGGCATGTTGACATTTACGTAGAACAAGCGGTAGTAATCCGCGGCAAAGAAGTCGACCTTCACGACCCCAAGCCCAAGAGATCCGACCGCCAGCAGCAATATGCCAATCGCTGCGGCGCCGCTCGCCTTGGGCCGCCGCAATACTTTCATTAGCAATACCGCATAGGAACGCCTGGCCGCTGCAGTGAGCCGGGACCGGATCTTGCTGATGCCCGATCGCCGCCGCGGACCCGTGTACAGAACGAGTGCGTGGCTCGGCAGCATCCAAAACGCCTCAAGGACGCTGATCACGAGCGCAATTGAAACCACGAGGGGTACGATTCTCATGAAGTCCCCGATAACCCCAGGCATGAAAATCAAGGGTAGGAAGGCCGCAATAGTCGTCAGGACGGCGCTGATGACGGGGGCCATCACTTCTCGCAGTGCTTCGCGCACTGCCTGAAAGCCTTCCAACCCTCGGGAGAGATGAAAATGTATGGCCTCTGCCACGACGACCGCGTCATCGACCAGCATCCCGAGACTGATGACCACCCCGACCAGAACGGCCGAGTTCAGAGTCTGCCCCATCAAGAGCACCACGGCAAACGTCCCAGCCAAGACAAACGGAATACCGATGCTGGTCACCAGAGCAATGCGCGGGCCTAAGAAGGCACCGACCGTAATTACCAGCAGGACCAGGCCGATTAAGGCATTGCGTTCCATGACCCCGATTGCGTTTCTCGTCGCGGCAGTCTGATCATCCAGGACGACTACGCCGACCCCCGTGCTACCGAATCGCTTGTTGTGCCTTTCGACGTAGCCGCTCACCTCCTCCAACAGGTCGAGGTTGTTCGCCTTCTCTTTTTTGAATACCAGCAACAGAACACCGGGCTTCCCATCATGAGAAACGAGTTCCCGGGGCTCGGCCCTCGCATTGGCAACATCGGCAATAGCACTCAGCGGCAATTCGCCTTCAGCCGTTGCGATCGGAAACCGTGCAAGCTCTGCGGGATCGTGCGTGGTGCCCTGGAGACGCACCAGCCAATTTTGCTCGCCGATATCGATCTGGCCAGCGGCGAGGTCGTTGAAATACGCAGAAACGCTGTCGGCGGCATCTACCGGCGACACACCAAGACCGACAAGGCGAGATGGCTGAAAATTCACATGCAGTTCCGGATCGGTATAGCCGGGCGCGACGACTCTCTCTATGGCATCGAATCTTTCGAGATCGTCTTTGACTTCCTTCGCAATGGTCTGCAGCCGGTCACGGTTAGACTGACCCCAAACCACCAGGGTCGCCGTGGGGAAGGCGTTGGAGCTTGTAATCTCAACGATCTCGGGCTGCTTGACCTCCGCTGGCAACACGTCGAACTTTGCCTGAATTTCGCGGCGCAGGTCGGCAACGCGCTTATCGAATTCATCATCGTCGAGGTCCTTGAACCGAACCAATATGCTCGAGACGCCCTCTCGGCTCACGCTCGAGACAAACTTGATATCAGAGACCTGTTCGATACCTTTTTCCAGCGGCTCGGTGACCCGCTGTTCGACATCTGGCGCAGCAGCGCCGGGCCAGTAGGTCTTGATGTCAACCCAGTTGAAATTGACGCTCGGATCCTGCTCTCTGGGAAGCTCCTGGTACGCGAAGACCCCTATTGCCAGGACGAGGAGAAAGGCCAGATTGGCGAGAATATGATGTTCCAGAAGCTGTCTCAGCACGACGTTACTTCTCGATCACGACTACGGAATCGCCGTCTTGGAGATTGAAACGGCCGTCGATGACGATGCGGGTTGCCGGATCGGCCGCAACCGCGACGGGCATCCCGGCGATCGCGTCATGCAGTGGCAGAAAACGAGCTTTGCCATCGTCCAATACGAATACGCCAAGTCCGTTACGATCGACGACGGTGTCTGCGGGGAGATGCGCGACCGGACTGCGCCAGGAAAGCCTGCCAACACTGCCGGAAACGGCCGACCGTTCGACGAACGACAGGCGTGCTTCGAAACTGCGGAGGCGGCTGTCCATCTGAGGGAGCACCGTCCTCACCGTGACCGGATAAGTGTCTTCTCGCGTGACGAACTCAAACCCGCTTGCCGCTTTCAGGGACGCGAGATCCTTTTCCTGGATGTGTGCTTTGACTTCGACATTATTGACGTCGAGAAGCCGCACCACCGGACGCCCCCGGTCCAGGTAATCGCCGACACTGGCGAGGCGCTCGGTCACCACCGCATCGAAGGGCGAGATGATCCTGCACCGACCGACGGATGTCTCCGTCTTCGCGATCACGGCCTCCAGCCGATCGACTTCGGCCTCGGAGACGGCCAGGTTTGAGGTGCGCCGGTCGATTTCGTCCGCAGAAATGCTCTTGCTCTTGGAGAGTTGCTTCGCCTTATCGAGCTGGGATCTATCGAATCGGTACTTGGCGGCACCCGCCTGTAAGGAGGCCCGCGCCTCTACCAACGCGATTTCGGGGTCTCGGCAATCAACCTGCCCGACGACTTCGCCCTCTTTGACGCGATCGCCCACCCTCACGGGAAGCTCCTTGAGCAGGCCGCCAATCTCCGCACTGACCTGAGCATCATTGAGGCTGACGGCAGTAGCGGGGGCAGTGCGAACAGGCAGGAACACCACCTCGGCCAGTCGGGCTGTCGTGACAGGGACGGGGGGCCTTGCTTCCGACGCCGCCAAGCCTGCTGCCACGATGCAAGATCCGAATAGCGCTATGTTGCTTATGTTTTTCATCGGGGTGGCTGGTCGAAATGCCCTTATTTTGTCTCGAGTTGCTTCTCCAGCTGACGCGGTTGGCTCAGCAGGTTGTCATAGATATTTCGGCTAAGAGGTTAATTCCTTTACCTTTTCCGACGCATCGCGAACAACCGCAAAGTCAGCCACCATGGGGCTGATTACAGGCATTGTCAGTGCGCCCGACGTGGGCACAGATATTGACACGGTCCGGATCACGCATACAGAAATTAAATTCCCCCGCGTGCAGCCAGAAAATGAACCCATTGAACCACTACCTATCGAGTGGTCTGTGTGAAGAGGGAAACGGAATAGTTGTTCTCGTGGTTTTGGAGGCTCTGGAAAACGGCAACTGGTGACTATTAATCCGGAAGACCGACAGCGGCGTTTTCCGGAGCCTGCTCACGAGTCTCCCGCAAAACTTCGGAGCTTAATTTTCGACCGATCGCGGTTTCCAGCTCCAGGACTTCCTGCAGGTACTGCACTGCCAACTCCGGGTCACCCAGCTCGACGTACGATCTGGCCAGATCCAGCTTGACCTGAACTTCATGTGTCTCAACAGGCCATTCCGGTTCTGGGGGTTGCGGGGGCGAAGGTCGATCCGGTATATCCGAGAGGGTCGAAACCTCTGCAACTGTGGAACCCGATGGTCCCGAGGCATCTGACGGTTGGGAGGTATCGCCCTCGTCGGAAGCGCCGTCACCGCTTTCATGAGACACGCTCGACCGAGCCGCGCCGCCCGTTTTCCGCGTCAGGGTTGAAAAAAAGACACGTCCCGCCAATGCACCGAATGCGGCAGCGGCTATTGGCAGGAAACTTCCAAAGGTCTCGCCGAGCCGCATTGCGCCAAGGGCGGCAAACCCGCCGATGGCCGCACCAAACACCATGCATGCGCGTAGGCTGATTGTCCCGCGGATGCCCTGCGGACTCGACTGAGATTTTCCCTTAAGGCTCATAAAAAACTCCCGCGCGCTTCGGTGACAACGAATCCTATCACCCGAGGAAATAACGTTCCTTCAGGAATAGAGGAATAGGGGACGGACCCCCTTTTGCTCCAAGGAAAGGGCCGAACTCGAGTGATGTTTCTGCTCGACACCAACATATGTATCCACCTGCTCAATCGCGCTGATCCCCTGGTTCAACGACAATTCGAGGCGAGGTCGCCTACAGAAATCATCTTGGGGAATAGGGGTCAGACCCCCTTTTTGCTCTCGAGGTAGGTGGAGTATTCCTTCATCCCGCTGATGCCAGAGGGCTGGTTTGCGGTAACCG
>Ga0316201_10000234_pt1 | contig 28187 bp, 29 predicted proteins | sample CS6wburrow_MG_FD_204516 | JGI IMG/M metagenome (GOLD analysis project Ga0316201, IMG submission 204516) | Coastal sediment microbial communities from Delaware Bay, Delaware, United States - CS-6 worm burrow | ecosystem: Environmental > Aquatic > Marine > Coastal > Sediment | place: USA...
GTCCATTGCTGTCACAGTAGCGCATGCGCGTGAAAATATTGGTAATAAAACGCAACCTCGGCCAGCCTGTTAGAGAGTCACTCCATTTCCGTGGTTTGTCGCCGTACATGTGCTTGTAAAAATCGATGTGTTCATCGCTTCCAAGTACCTGCTCAACTTCGCCTGCCAGTGTTAGTGCGGTATCAATGCTCCAGTCCGGGTGGATACCTGCATGCACCAGGGAGAAGCCGAGGCTGTCATCGTGATGTAGCAGCGGCTGGCGTCTGAGCCAGTCCAGCAGTTGTGAGCTATCGCTGGCGTTTAAGATTTCATCGAGGGTATCTTTTTTGCCGGGTCGCTTGTGATGACAGGCGGTGGCGAGAAGGTGTAAGTCATGGTTTCCCAGTACCATGACAATATTGTCGCGCATGGCATGGACGTAACGAAGCGTGTCGAGCGATTTCGGTCCGCGGTTAACCACATCGCCCGTCAGCCAGAGCTGGTCGTTGTCTGCGTTGAAGTTGAGCTTATCTAGCAGTTGCTTAAATTCGTCATAACAACCCTGAATGTCGCCAATGGCATAAACCGCCATGGGGATCTCCTGTTGTTGCGTTTGACGGGCAGGGCGGTTAGCGGATAGTGCCCTGTTGTTTGTGTAACTCTATCAGTCTGAACCAGCCGCCGGCAAGTGCTGGCTCATCGTGAATCAAATTCAGCTCAGGCGTCGTACTCAGCACGGTTTCAAAAACCACATCTGTACGCGTGGCTACATGGCGGATGACTATATTTAGCAGTCGACGCGCAAGTGCGCGTTCACCCGGGCGCAGGAACTTATCAAAAATATAAATGATCCCGCCCGGCTTCAATACCCGGCAGGCCTCCTGAAGTGCACGCTCAGGCCGGGGTACCACGGCGAGTATCAGGTGCATGATAATAATGTCAAAGGTTTCATTTTCGAACGACAGTTGCTGACTGTCAGTGCACACCAGGTTTATTTTGCGCTGATGTTCGTCCGCGCGTTTCTGCGCGCGCGTCAGCATTGCAGGTGTGATGTCGCTGCCGGTAAGGTCGGCGTCAGCAGGTAGATAGGGAATATCGAGTCCGCTACCAATGCCGTTGATCAGAATTTGACTGGCGTTCGTATGGTGTAGCCGTGCCAGGCTTTTCTGGCGCCAGCTGTCCAGCGGCGCGGACACCAGTGTGTCATAGAACGGCGCCAGCAAGGTGTAACTATGCTTCAGCGCCATCTATGTGAATTCTCAGTGAAGAATATTCGGAATCGATAAGCGAAATGATGGAATCGTGGCATCAAACGTTTTGCCGTCATCGGCCAGCATGTGATAACTACCATGCATGGTGCCGACCGGGGTATTCATGAAGGTGCCCGAGGTGTACTGAAAGCCTTCGCCGGGTTTTAAATACGGTTGCTCGCCGATAACGCCATCGCCTTTGACTTCCTGCACGTGGCCATCGCCATCAGTGATGATCCAGTGGCGTGTCAGCAGCTTGGCGGGGACTTCACCGGTATTGCGAATAGTGACGGTGTACGAAAACACATAATGGCCATTCTGCGGGTCAGATTGCTCAGGAATATAAGCAGGCGCCACAGTTACATCAATGTTATAGGGGTTTTCAGTCATCGCGCACCTCCCGGCAGTGTCGGGGAAAGTATAACATTACCCCATAGATGAATAGATATGGGGCCGATAAATGGCATCTCAAGTGTGACTGGCTGCAATCAGCCGGTGAAGACGGACGAAATCGGCGACTTCAAGCTCTTCGGCGCGTTGCCCGGGGCGGATATCGGCTGCGATTAGCTGTTGCGGCGTGCACAAGGATTTCAGGTTGTTTTTCAAGGTCTTGCGACGTGTTGCGAATGCCAGCCTGACGAGAAGCGCATACTCATCGGGGTCAACAATCTGTGGTGCAAAGGTCTCGCAGGGCTGGAGTCGCAGGATGGCCGATTCCACTTTTGGCACCGGACGAAAGCACTGCGCCGACACAGTGAACAGCGGGCTGACCTCAAACCAGGTTTGCATCATCACTGACAGGCGTCCATAGCTGGCGTGTTGCTGGGGACTGGCAGCAATGCGTTCGACAACTTCTTTTTGCAGCATAAAGTGCATGTCATGTACCACCTGGCGATACTTTAAGCAGCGAAACAGCACGGCAGTGGAAATATTGTATGGCAGGTTGCCAATGATACGCAGCTTTCGACCCGTTCCATCACGTTGAAAAAATTCCATGAAATCGAATTTCAGTACGTCGCATGAATGCACACGCAGATGGCCGATGTTCGCGCAATTATTTTCAAGTTCAGGAATTACATCGCGATCAAGTTCAATAACATCCATCTCACCCACAGCTTGCAGCAATGGTTTTGTTATCGCACCAAGTCCAGGGCCAATTTCGAGCAGACGCTCACCCACTTGCGGATTGATGCTGCTGACGATACGTTGAGTAATGTTGCCATCAACCAGGAAGTTCTGGCCAAAGCGTTTTTTTGCGCGATGCTGCATATTAAAAGCAGTGAATAATGAATAACGAATAATGAATAGTGAAAAAAATCATGTCTTTTTCACATTGGTGTGTATTTGGTGTCAAGGCAGTATTGTTCACGGCCTGGAGTATTCTATTGCCATTAGAATTGCCTCGTACAGGCTATTGCTGTTGGCTTCACCTGTACCTGCTAGTTCAAGTGCCGTACCATGATCGACCGAGGTGCGGATGAACGGCAGTCCAAGTGTGATGTTAACGGCGCGACCAAAACCGCTATATTTCAGTACGGGTAGTCCCTGGTCGTGGTACATCGTAAGCACTGCATCTGCGTTATGCAGGTATTTATCTGTAAACACGGTATCAGCGGGTAAGGCACCGATGATATCCATGCCGCGCGCAACAGCAGCGTCTATTACAGGTTGAATAATTTCGATCTCTTCGTGTCCCAGGTGGCCGCCTTCGCCGGCGTGGGGGTTTAATCCGCAAACGAGGATCCGTGGTGATGCAATATTGCAATTGTCTCGCAGGAATGCATGCAGGGTTTCGATGCAATACGCGAGATTTTCAGCATGAATGGCGTCGCCAACCTCGCGCAATGGTAAATGCGTAGTCACCAGTGCAACCCGGAGTTTGTCAGTAGCAAGCATCATTACCGGCTGGCTGGCGCTCAGCATGGCGAGGTATTCCGTGTGTCCAGTAAAGTCGATGCCGGCGTCGTTGATGATGCCCTTGTGGACGGGGCCGGTCACCAGTGCATCAAGCTGTTTAGCCATGCAATGCTCTACGGCAGTATCAAGGCACTTCAGGACATAGCTGGCGTTAGCCGTGTTGAGATTGCCCGGTGTAGAGTCTGCGTGCATCTTGACCGGTAATATATCCAGTGTGCCCGGCACATGCGCACCTGGGCAGTCAATGACTGAATCTATAACTCGTAACTCTATTTCAATACCAAGTAAACGTGCACGTGCGCGCATCAACTCGGGATCAGCAATTACGATGAGCTTGCGTGGAAGTACCTGGCCTGCAATTTTGAGCGTAATATCTGGTCCGATGCCAGCAGGTTCGCCCGGCGTGACTGCAACAGCTTTATTCAATGTTTACTCGCCCTGCTGGTTGTCAGGCGTTATGAGTGAAGGATCGATATATTCAATGAACGCCTCGTCGCGAATTCGGCGTAACCACAGGCGTAGTTCCTCATCTATTTTGCGCTTACGTATCTGTTTGCGCGCCTGTGCTTCGAGTGATGCGGATGTCTGATTTTGCTGGCGACGTTCAAGTACCTGCATCAAATGCCAGCCGAACTGGCTTTGAAACGGAGAAGAGATTTCACCCGGTTGCAGTGTGGCCATGGTTTCTTCAAATGCCTCGACGAATGCGCCAGGGTCGGCCCAGCCGAGATCGCCGCCGTTTTGCTTCGAGCCGGGGTCCTGTGAATATTCGGTAGCAAGGCTGGCAAAATCCGCGCCTTTCTCAATTCTGCGTTTGAGTTCGATCAGCAGCTCACGCGCGCCATCGTCGTCCAGTTCGGGGCTGGTGCGAATCAGAATGTGGCGAGCGTGCGTCTGTTCAACCATTTTGTTGCTGCTGGAACTTTCGACCAGCTTTATGATGTGAAAACCGCTGGCACTGCGGATGGGCTTGCTGACATCGCCGGTCTTCATGTCACGTAATGCTTCGACAAAAGATTCAGGTAGTTCACTGGCTTCACGCCAGCCGAGGTCGCCGCCCTGCAATGCATTGCGTCCGTCAGATTCCTTAACGGCAGTGTCTTGAAAATTCTGACCGGCGATCAAGGACTGGTAGATTTTATCCGCTTTATTTTTTGCTTTTTTTATATCTTCTGGTCTGGCAGTCTGAGGTGTGGCTATCAGGATATGGTTGACATGGTAACGGCTGTTCTCACTGTCCTGCTGGCGATTTATAACGAACTGTTTTATTTCCTGTTCGGAGACAGTGATTTTGTCGGAAACAAGTCGTTTCTGCAGCTGCTTGATAATCAGGTCCTCCCTGCTTTGTTCGCGGAAGCGAGTGAAGTCCATGCCTTCCGCCTGGATGCGGTCTCGCAGCTGATCAAGCGACAGCTTGTTTGATTCGGCCAGGGCAACCAGTACGCGATTGAGGCTAACGTCATCGATGGTGATTCCGATTTTTGCGGCCTGTTGCAGCTGAATGCGGTTCTGAATCATGTGTTCCAGCACCTGTTTTTTGAGGGCGGCAAAATCAGAGGAGCTGGTCGGGCTGATACGAAGTTGTTTGGCGAAATCATTTACCCGGTACTCAAGTTCGCGCAGGGTGATGACTTCTTCATTGACCACGACGGCAATACCGTCAAGCTGTACCGCAGCATAAGCGTGCTGGCTGTTGACTGCCAGCAGCGTTAACAAGGCGGTAAGTATAAAAACAAATTTATTCATTGCGTTGTTATTCCTCTGAGTAACCGAGAATGGCGCGTGAGAGCGTGGTACTTGCGCTGTTGCCTGAAACACTGCCCAGGCCTTTCAGTACCAGTTGCACCATGATTGAATTATCATATTCAGTCGTCGCGTTATTACTGTTTAACCGGCGTTGTAACAGCATTTGAACCGACCAGCAGCAGCTGTCATAAGCCAGTCCACCAATGGTGTCTATATCGCGACTGTCTTTGATTGAGTAGTTCCAGCGGCCAAATAACGTATAGTCTTTGTTGATCGGGGTAACGAAAGAGACATCGCTTTGTTCGATATTGCTGGCGCTGCCCGCTGCGTCATCGCGCAATCTATAGCCAATATTAAAAATGCGCGTACTTTTTGTATAGTGTTCGTCTGACTGGTAGTGCAGCAAAAAGTTTTGTTTTTCACTGCGGCGGGCATCATTATCCCATTGCAGGCTGGCGGTGCTGCGCCATTCCTGCCAGCTGGTACTTAGCTCTGCAATCAGGTCCGAGCTCCCGGTGGTTTCATCTGTGCCGGTCAGTGTGACGCGTCGATCATCAAAATAAATAATTTGTCCAAGGCTGGCGCGGAAAACTTCATTGCCGGTTGCGGGGTCGAGCATGCGAGAGCTCAATGCCAGCGTAAGCTGATTGGCGTCACCGATTCGGTCGCCGCCGTTAAAACGGTTGTCGCGGAATAGTTGCGCGAAACTGAAATCTGGAACACTGGTGTCGAACAGCGGCAGGCTGGCCTGGTCTTCGTACGGAACATTCAGGTAATAAAGCCTGGGTTCAAGTGTTTGCACCATTCCGTTGTTCAGTGGGCGCTCGAATAGCAGGCCGGCATCGACACTGCTGGTAGTCAGTGTGCGTTGCTCGAGTGACAGTGCGGTACCATTTCCATCTTCGACTTCGTAGTCTGTGAAGCTGAGGCTGACGGTCGGCTTGGCAAACCAGTAAACACCCTGCAACGGCAGGGAAAGCTGGGGTTTTAACGTTGTACGCGCGCCAGTGATGAGTGTTTCATCCTCGTGATCAAATGCCACCCATTCACTGTTGAAGTCGAAAACGAGCCGACTGCTTCCAAGATTTTCCTTGCCATCCAGTCTTAGCTGGGGGAGCCTGCGGTAAGGTCGGTTTGCGAGCAGGATATTTTCATCGATAGTTTCAAAGGTTTGTGCAAACAGGCCGGCGCGCCAGCCGGATTTTGCGTACACCAGGTCGGCACTGCGATTAAGGTGCGTGGTACTGGAGCCGGTGATGTCGTTGCTGAAATCATCAAAGTACGCAGTATCAGATACATCCTGTAAATCAACATCTAGCGTAAGCTTGTCGGTAAAATCATTATGCTGCTGGTAGCGTACCTGGTAACGGCTTTCGCCGGTGATCTCATCATTTTGCAAATAGGCCGAGTCGAACTGGCCCTCGCTGGACCGGGTCAGGAAGCGATACTGGGTATCAAGCTGTGTGCCGCGCCTGTTCATGAAATGTGGCGCAATGATGGCGTCATGGTTTGGTGCAATATTCCAGTACCAGGGTATGCTGATTTCAAAACCGCGACTCGATGAATCACCAAACTCGGGTATTAATAAACCACTGCGTCGCCGATTTCCGAGCGGAAACTCGATATAAGGCGTGTAAAAAAAAGGCACGTCTTTAAAACGCAAAACAACATCATCAGCAAAACCGTATTCCTGGTTGTGATCAAGGTTGATTTTGTCTGCGTCGAGGCGCCAGCTATTGTCGTCAGGGGCGCAGCTGGTTATATAAGAATGCTGCAATTCACTGAAGTCATCCTTACCGGCTTTTATCGTGCTGGCATGCCCTCGCAGACCACTGCGCATGACGGAAAATTCAACTTCTTCGAATTCACCCGAGCCAGATGCCATATCAATGATCCCGCTTTGTGCTGAAAGATTCAGGCTAGGATTAATTATTTTAACGTGACCGTCGAGTGTGACCTTTTCGAGTGCATCGCTATATTCTGCATGATCAGTTTGAATGCGACGCTGGTGTTGTTCTATAACAACGTTGCCTTCAAATATGGAAATTCCTTCATTGCTAGCGCGCGTACTGTCTGCGCTGACATTGATGTGTTCGCGTTTATCTTCATCAAAGAAGGGTAATTTATCAGCGCTGTCTGTGGCGGCTTCGCAGCTGGTAATCTCGGCGCTGTTTGCAACACAAGGAATTAACGGGATGCAGATGCAGCCGGCAAACAGAAGCTGACGCAGCGCATAACCGGGTTCTCGCCTGATGTTTGCCAGGGTTGCAAACACGCTGCAGGTCTCAGTTAACCAGCAAAAATTCAAGCAGCGCCTTTTGTGCATGCAGGCGGTTTTCAGCTTCATCCCAGACAACACTTTGGGTGCCGTCAATAACATCTGCAGTCACTTCTTCGCCACGATGTGCTGGCAGGCAATGCATAAACAGGGCGTCCTTATTTGCGGCCTTCATCAGATGTGTATTGACCTGGTAGGGTTCAAACGCACTGCTGCGTAGATTTTGTTCATCTTCCTGGCCCATGCTGGCCCAGACATCGGTGACAATTAAATCGGCACTCGCGCAGGCCTCGACCGGGTCTGATAACACTTCCACGTGATCGCGAGTTTCATCTATAAACTGCTGTTTCGGTGCGTAGCCATCGGGGCAGGTTATGTTGAGTTTAAAGTCGAGTAGTTTTGCAGCATGCATATATGAATGGCACATGTTGTTGCCGTCTCCCACCCAGGTGACAGTGCGGCCCTTGATATCGCCACGATGTTCCTGCCAGGTTTGCATGTCTGCGAGTAACTGGCACGGGTGGACATCATCAGTCAGACCGTTAATCACGGGAACGGATGAATGTGCGGCAAAATTTTCAATTTTCTCGTGTTCAAAAGTACGCACCATGATGCAGTCGGACATGCTGGATAACACGCGCGCACTGTCTTCAATGGGTTCGCCACGTCCGAGCTGCGTATCGCGTGGCGACAGGAATAGTGCATGCCCGCCAAAATGTGCCATGCCAGCTTCAAAGGAAACCCGTGTACGGGTCGAAGATTTTTCGAACACCATGGCGAGTACTTTGTTTTTTAGAGGTTCATAAATTTCGCCTGCACGATGCATTGCCTTGAGTTCAATTGCGCGCTGCAACATCGCCTTGAATTCAGTTGTCGATAAATCGGTCAGGGTAAGAAAATGTCGCATGGCTAAAATCTCAGGCGGCCTGCTGATGCAAATAATTAATCACCAGTGAACTCACGGTCTCAATCACGGTGTCACATTGCTGCTGGTTGAAAATCAATGCGGGCAGCAGACGAATCGTTGTGTCGGACTGCACACTGAACAGTAGTCCATGCTGTAAAGCCTGGGCGACCAGTTCACTGCATGGACGGTCTAGCTCGATGCCGATCATCAGGCCTTTGCCGCGAACTTCGGCGACACCCTTGACTGAGTCAAGTTTTTGCCTGAACTGCGCAAGCAGGTATTCGCCGAGTGTTGCGGCATTCGAAAGCAGTTCTTCGTGTTCGATTGATTTGATGACAGCGAGTGCGGCTGCACATGCCAGCGGATTGCCGCCAAAGGTTGAGCCGTGACTACCGGGCGTCATCAGGCTGGCGATTTTTTCCCGTGCAACACAGGCGCCAATTGGCACGCCGTTGCCGAGCGACTTGGCCAGCGTCATGATGTCGGGCACGATATTATTGTGCTGGAACGCAAACCATTTTCCGGTGCGTGCCATGCCGGTTTGTATTTCATCCAGTATCAGCAGCCAGTTGTTTTCGTCGCAGACATTGCGCAGCGCGTTGAGATAATCGTCGGCGGGTAAGCGAATGCCGCTTTCACCCTGGATCGGTTCGACCATCACTGCGACCACATCGTTGTTATTGCGCGCGATGTTTCTGATTGCCTCAATGTCATTATATGGCGCGCGCGCGAATCCCTGCACCAGTGGTTCAAAACCTGCCTGTACCTTGCGGTTGCCAGTGGCGGAAAGCGTGGCCATGGTGCGGCCATGAAAACTGTTTTCCATGACGATAATGGTGGGCAGTTTTATACCAAGGCTATGGCCGTATTTGCGTGCCATCTTGATCGCGGCTTCATTTGCTTCGGCACCGGAGTTGGAGAAAAATACTCTATCCATGCCAGAAATACGGCACAGTGCATCTGCAAGCGCCTGCTGGTTGGCAATGTTGTATAAATTTGAGGTATGTAACAGCTTGCCGGCCTGCTGGTTAATCGCAGCGGTGACTCTTGGATGGGCGTGGCCCAGCCCGCAGACAGCGATCCCGGCGAGCGCGTCGAGGTATTGTTTGCCATTGCTGTCAAACAAATAGGCGCCTTCACCGTGTTCGAAACACACGTCCATCGGTGCATAGGTGGTCATCAGATGCTGGTTGTTGCTCATCATGTCCTCGTGCAGCGACCCCTGGTCCGGGTCGGTCGGAAACTAAAAACGGCAGCCAAGGCTGCCGCTAAAACGCTGATTATACGGCTTTTGGCTGTATGTACAACCGCGTAAAAAGCCGTTTTTCTGAAACAAAAAAAGCGAGCCCGGTTTTAACGGGCTCGCTTATATGTTGTGCCTGTTTTTCGTGCTTAGAAAGGCATGCCGTGCATGTGACCGGTCATGCCCAGTAACATAGGGACTGACAGCAGGGTGTTGGTGCGTGATGCCATCAGTGCCACGAACTTGGCGGACGCAATGGTAGCTGGCTCGTGGGTCTTGCCATCGAGGCCGAGGATTTTCTTCTGGTTTGGCCAGATCAGCACCCAGACGTTGAACAGCATGATGGTGCCCAGCCAGGCGCCCATGCCGATTGTCTGGTAGCCTTCGGCGAAGGTGAATGCAGCCATAAAGCCTGAACCGTCAGCTGTGTGCATAGCTTCGAGTGCCATTGCACCGGTGATCCACGTAGCTACAGCTGCCCAACGGAACCAGAGCAGTGCGCGTGGAGCCACGTATTTATTGATCGCGGCAGCGCCCGGGCCACCATCATTGGCTTCAGCCAGGGCAACACCAACGGCAGGCACCTGTACAAAATTGAAGTAATACAGCAGGCCAATCCAGGTGATACCGACCAGGACATGGATCCATACCCAGAATTGCCATGGGTTGAAGGCGCCGGCCGTGCCCAGTGCAAAAACGATAATGATCGACAGCACAAATCCCGAGATGATTGTGCCGGTGATGGATTTCAATGGATTCATAGCTATTCCCCAATAGTTATTTCAGTGTAAATCTGTGGCGGATACCATAGGGCAGTCGTGTGTATAATGCAACTCAATTTTATCGCACGCGCTGATTTTCTCATTAGAAAACAAGCATTTCCACAAGCTAACAGGTGTTATTACCGACCATGGATGCGATCTCGCTGAGTCTGTTTGCCAATCGTATCGAGGCGGTGTGCGAGGAGATGGGTGCGGCACTGCAAAAATCTGCTTTTTCGCCGAATATCCGCGATCGGCTGGATTATTCCTGCGCGGTGTTCGATGCTGACGGCGAGCTCTGCGCGCAGGCGGCGCATATTCCGGTGCATCTCGGCAGCATGGCGTATGCCATGCGCGATATTGTCGAGGCTGTGAAATGGCAGCCCGGTGACATGCTGTGCCTGAATGACCCGTATCGCGGCGGCACGCATCTGCCTGATGTGACGCTCATTGCACCCCTGTTCGTGGATGCGGATCTGGCAGGATTTGTTGCCAATCGTGCTCATCATGCAGATATCGGCGCCGAAACTCCGGGTTCAATGCCATTGTCATCCAGTCTGCACGAAGAAGGTGTGCTGATCTCGCCAGTGTTACTGGTGAGGCAGGACAGGGTTGTCGATACGGTGATGGATGACATCATGTCGCGTATGCGTAATCCAGTTGAATCACGCGGCGATTTCATCGCCCAGCTTGCAGCCAATCGCCGAGGTCTGATGCGCCTCGATGAACAGGTCAAAGCCATGGGGTTATCACGCTATCGTCGCGCGCTCGATGCACTCAATGATTATGCCGAGCAACTTGCCGTGGCGAGCCTGGGCGACATTCCTGCCGGTGAATACCGTTTCGTTGACATGCTGGACGACGATGGCATGGGGCATGTCGATATTCGGATCGAGGTTTGTATCCGTATCGATAAGGGCATCATCGAACTTGATTTCAGCGGCACCAGCGAACAGGTGGGCGGCAATGTCAACTGCCCACTGTCGGTGACCGCCGCTGCCGTGTATTACGTGTTCCGCTGCCTGTTGCCGGCGCAGGCGCCGGCCTGTGCCGGCAGTTTTCGACCGATTCGCATCCATGCGCCCGAAGGCTGTTTGCTGAATGCGCGCTACCCCGCGGCGGTGACCGCAGGCAATGTGGAAACCAGTACGCGCATTGTCGATGTTATTCTGGGCGCGCTGGCGAAAGCCATTGGGGAGAAAATACCCGCGGCATCGCATGGCTCGATGAACAATCTCGCCATCGGCAGCACGATGGCGCCGGCGTGGGATTATTACGAAACCGTTGGCGGCGGCATGGGTGCGAATAAATCATCAGGCGGTCTCGACGCGGTACAAACCCATATGACCAACACGCTCAACACGCCGGTGGAATCGCTCGAAATGAATTACCCGCTGCGCGTTACGCGCTACCAGGTCAGGCAGGGTTCAGGCGGCGATGGCCGGCACGCTGGCGGCGATGGCATTATTCGTGAGTTTGAATTTCTGCGCGCGGCGCAGGCCACGATCCTGAGCGAGCGCCGTACCCACCCGGCATGGGGTGCAGCAGGTGCGAAAGCAGGTGCCAGCGGCAAAAATTCCCATACTGGAAAATCTCTCGGCGGCAAAGTATCGTTATCATTAAAACCGGGCGATATACTTCGAATCGAAACCCCGGGGGGTGGTGGCTTTGGTTCGAAAAAATAAAACCTGGTCACAGAGCGCACAGAGGTAAAAAACTAAAATATAGATAGGCCGCGAATAACGCAAAGGACGCAATAAGGTAATTCTGGAATTCACACAGAGCATATTGGGCCTGGCATGTTGCAATGGCTTTCAGGAAGCGCCTTTAACTATCTTGTATTATTCGCGTCCTTTGCGTTATTTGCGGCTAAGAAATTATTTTTTACCTCTGTGCGCTCTGTGACCTCTGTGGCAAATTTTTATATCTAACTGGGAACTTAAATGTGCGGTATTAACGGTGAATTCAGGTTTGACGGTGTAAGGCCCGCGCTGGAAACCTGCCAGCGCATGATGGCAAAACTCGAGCGCCGCGGCCCTGACAGTGCTGGTCACTATATCGACGGCCCGGTAGCACTGGGCCATCGCCGGCTTGCGATTATCGATCTCACCGAAAAATCATCACAGCCGTTCGTTGATGATACAAACGCTATTGCGCTGGTATTCAACGGTACGATTTACAATTATCCTGAATTGCGTATCGAGCTGCAGCATTATGGCCATCGTTTTGTAAGTGATGGTGATACCGAAGTTATTCTCAAGGCATACGTGCAATGGGGCGTCGACTGCCTGCAGCACCTGCTCGGCGTATTTGCATTTGCTATCTGGGACAAAAAAACAAAGCAGCTGTTTGTTGCGCGTGACCGTGTCGGTATCAAGCCGTTGTATATCTCCAGGAATAAGCAGCGGTTTTTATTCGCCTCGACAACACAGGCACTGCTCGCTGCTGACAGTGCTATCGATACCGATATAGATGCACTTGCGCTGCACAACCTGTTCACGCTCCACGCCGTGGTGCCCGCGCCGCGCACGGTGCTGAAGGGTATACACAAAGTACGTCCCGCGCATTACCTGTTGATCAGTGCGGATGGCTCGATTAAAGAACAACGTTACTGGTCATTGTGCGCGAAGCGTCCGCGTCACGCGATGGATGAGGCAGAATGGATAGACGAAATTCATACTTCACTGAAGCAGGCGGTACATCGACGTAAAACCATTGCCGATGTACCGGTCGGTGTATTGCTCTCCGGCGGGCTGGATTCCAGTTTGCTGGTGGCATTGTTGTCCGAAGCCGGGGTTGAAAATCTCAAAACTTACTCGGTGGGTTTCGAAGACCACCCCGATGAGCGCGGCCATGAATTCGAGTTTTCCGATGAAGTGGCGCAACGCTTTAATACCGAGCACCACCGCTTTATAGTCAGTAACAGTGAAGTGCTGCCGCGTTTGCCGGAAGCGTTCGCAAACATGACAGAGCCGATGTTCGGCCAGGATGCCGTGGCGTTTTACCTGTTGTCAGAAGTGGTTTCAAAAGACGTCAAGGTAGTGCAAAGCGGGCAGGGTGCCGACGAGGTATTCGGTGGATATTTCTGGTATCCACGGATTCACCATTCAATCGCCACCGGCGTTGGACGATTTGCAGAGCATTATTTTGACCGCACACATGATGAATATCTCGACACGGTTGCCGGGCGCTTTCACGGCGAAGACTACACCACGAAAATTATCGGCGACCTGATGGATGACATCGAAGCCGACGAATATATCGACCGTGTGCTGGCGCTGGATGTCACCACGCTGATTGTCGACGACCCGGTGAAGCGCGTTGATAACATGACCATGGCCTGGGGGCTGGAAGCGCGCGTACCGTTTCTCGACCAGAACCTGATCGAGCTCGCTGCGCAAATGCCGCCGGAATATAAACTGCAGACAGCCGGAAAATACGCGCTCAAGAAAATTGCGCGTGGCCTGGTGCCGGACAGTGTTATCGACCGCCCCAAGGCGTATTTTCCGATGCCGGCGCTAAAATATGTGCGTGGCGAGTTTCTCGAATTCATGCGCGAGATTTTGCTCGCGCCAGCGGCACAGCAGCGCGGCCTGTATAACCCGGTGTACGTGGAAAAATTACTCAAAGCACCGGAGCAGTGGCATACCCGCTTGCAGGGCAGCAAGCTCTGGCACCTGGCGGCGCTGGAGCTCTGGCTGCAGATGAATGTCGATACAAAGTAGAAGGCAGGGCGGGCTTTGCTCACCATTGCAATGGCAGGCATTGCACACCCTGTGGGCTTCAGTAAAACCTTGATAAGTAGCTGGCGTGCAGGGCAGGATGCCTTGAAATCGCGCACTGGCATCCCCATCTATGCGCGTATTCCATGATTTTTAGTGGTTTATTATTCCATGCGAGGGGTCTATCCTTCGAACATTCTAACGAACAGGTGGTGAATATGGCTGACGTATTAGACAGAATTAACGAGCAGGTCAAAGGCAACAAGATCATGATTTATATGAAAGGCACACCGCAGTTTCCGCAGTGCGGGTTTTCAGGCCGCACGGTTGAGGCGCTGAAGCAGTGTGGCCATGAGTTCGCGTATTGCAACGTGCTGGCTGATCCGGAAATATTCGAAAACCTGCCGCGTTATGCAGACTGGCCGACGTTCCCCCAGGTGTATGTCAATGGCGAGCTGATTGGCGGCTGTGATATCACCCTGGAAATGTTCCAGGCCGGTGATTTGCAAAAAATGATCGACCAGCCAGTGGAGAGTTGATCTTATTGAATCGAAAAAAAACGCCCTCCCGGGGCGTTTTTTTTGTTCAAAATCAGCTGGCCTAAAATGCAATACTGCCGCCGCTAATACTACGCGCGCGAATCAGCTTTTGCTCCGCGAACACCATCATTTCCCGGGCGGAAACCACGGCGTTTTCGCCATCGTAATAATGCACACCCATGATCGCAGACAGCTCGATATGGCCGATGTCGGTTTTAAACGGTCGTTGGCTAATGCTGATTATTATGCGCTCAAGCGATGCCTCCTTGTAATCCGCCGGGTTGGTGTGATGCATGACAATGGTAAACACATTGTTTTCCAGTCGCGCGATGGTGTCGGTGGGGCGCACCGTGCGCCGCAGTCGGCGGTGCAGGCTGATGAGTATTTCCTGCAAAACCGCGCTGCCGTGTTTGGCGGAGATCTCATTGAGTTCGTTGATTTCCAGCATCGCAAGGCACACGCCGCCCTTGCGTGATGAGGCTTCGAGCAGGTGCGCACGCAATTCCTGGGTGAGCAGGCGCTGGTTGCCCGCGCCACTCACCGGGTCGATCAGGGCAACTTCCTCGAGTCGGCGAATCGTGGATTCCATCTGGCGGGAGGTTTCCAGCAGGTCGTTTTGCATGGCGGCAATACGTGCCGCTGCATTGACCCGGGCCGCAAGCTCGTCAGGATTCGGGGGTTTACGTAAATAATCGTCAACACCGTGATCAAAAGCCTTGACCAGGTATTCGGTGCCTTCATTGGCGGTGAACAGGATGATGGCGGTGTAGGTGCCGTTTTCTTCGTCGCGCTGGCGAATCCGGTCGGTGAGTTCGAGGCCGTCCATTTCAGGCATCATCCAGTCTGCCAGTACCACGTCAGCAGCTTCTTCTTTTAGCATGCGCAACGCCTCGGTTGCGCTGTCTGCCATGCGCACTCCATTGTAGCCGGCCTTCTTGAGGGCGGTTTTGACTACAATTCGACTGAATTGCAGATCATCGACGATGATGATGGAGAGGTCTGGCCTGGTCATTTGGTGCTGCTGCTTCCTTCTACGTTCGACATGTTTTATCTGCGTCATGCCGCCTCCTTATATATAGACAAGATTTGAGCAGTTTGCCCGTGGAATCAGCTCCACACCGGTCCGACGCCATCGCGCCAGCGGTTCACTATATCGCAGAACAGCTCGGCGGTTTTGGTGGCATCGTACAGTGCCGAGTGCGCCTGCTCACTGTCCCAGCCGAGACCGGCAGCCTGGGCGGCACGTGAGAGCACGGTCTGGCCATACGCCAGGCCGCAGAGGCTGACAGTATCAAATGTGCTGAAAGGATGGAACGGGTTGCGTGCAAGTTTGTTACGCAGCGCGGCAGCGTTGATAAAGTTTAGGTCCATCGTGGTGTTATGGCCGATCATGATGGCGCGGGTACAGCCCGCCTGTTTTTGTGCCTTGCTGACAAACCGGAACAGTTCGCGGATCGCGACATCTTCAGGTTTGGCGAGTCGGAACGGGTGCCACGGGTCGATGCCGTTGACCTCCATGGATTTCGGATCCATATTCGAGCCTTCGAAAGGTTCGACATGGCAGGCATAAGTGTCGGCGATGGACATGTGGCCGTTGTCATCCAGCTGCAGGGTGAGCGCGCCGATTTCGAGCAGGGCGTCCGTGCGTTCATTGAAGCCGCCGGTCTCGACATCGATCACCACCGGGTAAAATCCCCGAAAGCGTTGCGCCATCGGCGGCTTGTCGTTAGTCGCCATTATTTTTCAGTTTCCAGCGCAGGGTTTCGCCGGCCATCAGCGGTATTAATTTTTCGCCATCGCCCAGCGGGTAATACTCGGGGATGGTCCAGTCGGTTTTTTGCAGGGTGATCTGGCTTTCATTGCGCGGCAGGCCGTAAAAATCCGGGCCGTGAAAGCTGGCAAAGGCTTCGAGTTTGTCGAGCGCATTCATGTCTTCAAAAAAGCAGGCGTAGAGCTCGATGGCCGCATGTGCAGTGAAAATGCCGGCGCAGCCACAGCCGGTTTCCTTGGCGTGTTGCGCATGCGGTGCGCTGTCAGTGCCGAGAAAGAATTTTTTACTGCCGCTAATGGCGGCATGCGCCAGCGCCTGGCGGTGGGTTTCGCGTTTGAGCACCGGCAGGCAATACATGTGTGGCCGGATACCCCTGTCGAACATGGCGTTGCGGTTGTACAGCAGGTGGTGCGCGGTGATGGTGGCGGCAATATTGCTGCCGGTGTCGAGCACAAAGTTGACCGCGTCCGCCGTGGTGATGTGTTCGAACACGATCTTGAGTTTCGGGAAGCGGTTCATCAGTGGCAGCAACACCTGGTCGATGAATATTTTTTCGCGGTCGAACACGTCGACCCCGGGTGTGGTGACTTCACCGTGTACCAGCAGCGGCATGCCGCAGTCCTGCATCGCGGCGAGTGCGGCGTCGCAACGCCGAATGTCAGTCACGCCCTGGGAGGAGTTGGTGGTGGCGCCGGCCGGGTAGAGCTTGACGGCCTTGATGAAACAGCTCTTGTGGGCGCGCTCTATTTCAGCCGCCGAGGTATCGTCGGTGAGATAGAGCGTCATCAGGGGTTCAAATTCGCTGTCACCGACCGCGGCGACTATGCGGTCGACATAGGCCACTGCCTGTTTGACCGTGGTCACCGCCGGTTTTAGATTGGGCATGACAATCGCGCGCGCAAACTGGCGCGCGGTAAACGGAGCAACCGCAGCCAGCGCCTCGCCATCACGTAGATGCAGGTGCCAGTCGTCGGGCCGGGTGATTGTGATTTGCGAGGAAGTCATTGTCTTTAGCGGCGTATTATGCACTAATGTGCCTGTGTCTGTGGCTCGAATTCTTCTTTCAGTGATGTTGCTCAAACTCGGTCCCGAGGATGTGCCGTACTCCCCCCGCCTGTTGCTCCAGGTGATTATATTCAATGCCATCAGCGGTATTATTGTGCTGAGCTCGCGGGTTGAAGCTCAGCTCGCGGTGATGAACATGGCGCTGGATCTTGGCCTGTTATTTGGCTTTAGCTATTTCCTGCTGCGCGCGCTCAACAAGTTGCCGCGGTTTGTACAGACAATCACCGCGCTAGGCGGGGTGGGTATCTATTTTCACCTGCTGACATGGCCACTGCTTGCGCAATTCAGTGTCGAAGACAGCAGTGATAATGCCAGGGCGATTGCCGCGTTGCTGATGCTGTGCCTGATCAGCTGGCAGGTGCTGGTATTTGCACATATTTTTCGCCGTGCGATTGATAGCAGCATGAGCAGCGCAATTGCATTATCATTTGCGCTGTTCCTGTTTTCTGTCACGGCTTCACAGCTTCTGTTTCCGGATCTTCAATGAGAATACATATACTTGGCATTTGCGGTACTTTCATGGGCGGCGTTGCGCTGCTGGCCAAACAGGCCGGGCACGAGGTCAGCGGTTCCGATGCGAATGTCTATCCACCGATGAGTACGCAACTGCAGGCGCATGGCATTGTGCTGTGTGAAGGTTATCGTCCGGAAGACATTACCGACGAAGTCGACCAGGTGGTGATCGGCAATGCCATGTCGCGTGGTAACCCGATGGTGGAATATGTGCTGAATAATAATATTCCTTATACCTCCGGGCCGCAGTGGCTGTCAGAAAACGTGTTGAGCAATCGCTGGGTACTGGCAGTGGCCGGAACTCACGGCAAAACCACCACCTCGAGCATGCTGGCCTGGATCCTGGAATTTGCCGGCCTGTACCCGGGATTCCTGATCGGTGGTGTGCCGGGTAATTTCGGGTTGTCAGCGCGGTTTGGTGATTATCCATTTTTCGTGGTCGAAGCCGATGAATACGACACCGCGTTTTTCGACAAGCGTTCCAAGTTTGTGCATTACCAGCCGCGCACCTGTGTGCTGAATAATCTCGAATTCGATCACGCCGATATTTTTGAAAATCTCGACGCAATTAAAAAGCAATTTCATCATCTTGTGCGCACCGTGCCCAGTGAAGGCAAGCTGATTGTCAACGGCGCTGAACAGGATTTGCAGGATGTGCTCGATATGGGCTGCTGGACCCCGGTGGAAAAATTCGCGCCGGATAAGCAGGCGTGGTCAATCGGCGAATGCAGTGACAACGGTGAAACGTTTTCGGTATGTGTCGATGGCAAGCTTGCAGGCGAGGTCAACTGGACTATGCACGGCGCCTACAACCGCATGAATGCACTCGCAGCAATTGCGGCCGCACGCCATGCCGGAGTTCCAGTCAAGGATGCCTGCGCGGCGCTGGCCGAATTCAAGGGCATCAAGCGCCGCCAGGAAGTACGCGGCGTGGTGAGTGACGTCACCGTCTACGATGACTTTGCGCATCACCCCACTGCGATTGAAGAAACCCTGTCTGCAATAAACGAAATCAGAAAACCGGGGCAACGCTTAATTGCCGTGCTTGAGCCGCGCTCGAACACCATGCGCATGGGAGTACACAAAAACGCGATGATGGAAGCATTGCAGGGGGCAGATGATATTCTGCTGTATCAGCCCCAGGGGCTCGACTGGGATTTATCCGCACTGGTGAATAATTCAAATACGCCTGCACAGGTGTTCGATACTACTCAGGCGATAATCGATTATGTATGTGAGCAGGCACAGCCCGGCGACCATGTGCTTATTATGAGTAACGGTGGTTTCGACGCCATACATGCACGACTGCTGGATGCGCTTGCATTGAAACGTAAAGTGAAAAGTTAAAAATGAATAATGAAAACAACAAAATCATTTCGTTGGCCATGACCGGTGCCTCGGGTGTGCAGTACGGTTTCCGTCTGCTCGAATGTTTGCTCTGGGCCAATCACACGGTCTATCTGATGGTCAGCAAGGCCGCACAGGTGGTCATCGGCATGGAAACCGATATCAAGCTGCCGGGCCGCGCCAGCGAAATGCAGAAGTTCCTGGTTAGAAAATACAACTGCAACAGCAAACAGCTGCGCGTCTTTGGTGAAGATGAATGGACCTCGCCCGCCGCCAGCGGCAGCAGCCTGATAGACGCCATGGTGGTGTGTCCGTGCTCCATGGGTGCGTTGTCGGCGATTGCAACCGGTGCAAGTAATAACCTGATCGAACGTGCTGCAGATGTGATTCTGAAAGAACGCAAAAAATTAGTCATCGTACCGCGTGAATCGCCATTGTCAGATATACATCTTGAAAACATGCTCAGGCTGTCGCGCATGGATGCAGTGATTGTGGACGCGAACCCGGGGTTTTATAACAGGGCTGAAACTGTGGATGATTTGATTGACTTCGTGGTCGGCAAAATTCTTGATCAGCTCGGTGTGGAAAATGATTTGCAGCCGAGATGGGGTGGGTAAGGGTATTGTTGCTTTCTGGGTTTTGCCGCTTCGTGATTAATTAGCATGTAGAGCGCAATAACCAGGCAAAGCGCAGCTGCGAGCACTAAGGGGAATAAAATCGGTTTCCTGTCAGAAGCAAAACAAAAAAACCGTCATTCCGGCATGTTGTTGGACGGAATCCAGTGTCTTAAATTTCAGGGAATGGATTCCCGCCAGAAGCACGCAGGAATGACGGTGAGGGCATGTAATGTTTATTTGCGTACTTCGCGTTCTTCACGGACAGTATTTTTTACCCCTGTGATCTCTGTGCCCTCTGTGGCAAAAGTTTTTATCATTAGTCTTTTGCCGCGAACTGCAACATTTAAAATCGACTGGTAAATCCAGCACCGCCCCAGAAGAAATCATCTAACAGCACATCACCGGTATAGCGTGTTTCATCCCGGTTGATCGCAATGTTGTAACCACCATATGCATACAACTCCATCCGAAGTGCTGGTTCGTAGGTAATATTGGCGCGCAACTGAACGTTGTTGAGGCCGTGATGGCCGTCGCTGACATAGCCGGCATTGGTGCCGAGTACGGCCTGTGCCCTGATGCGCGTTTTTTCATTCAGACGATGTCCGCGTTTTAAAGCGAGTTCTATAAATGCCCCGTCGGCATCAAACGAGTGGTACACACTGGCCAAGAGGTTGAGCTGTTTGGAAAACTTATACGCAAGGTCGAGGCTGATTTCATTGTCATCACCGCTCACCCCGTTATCCCTGGCCTGGATGCGGTTATAACCCGCATAAATTACCAGGCCTTGTGCCAGTTGGGCGCCATAGACAATATTGAGATTAAATTCAGAATAATCTGCAGACGGGCTGGTAGCGAACCAGGGCACGACACTGAATTCATCAATTGCAAACTCTGTCGATACCGAAGCAATGTTTTTGCCCGACAGGTTGTCGCGACCCTCGGTGACATAACGGCTTTCCCATAGCAGGTGGCCATGCCATTCATACAGGCTTTCAGCGACGGTGCGATATTTTCTTTCGATTCTTATGTCGCCGCCTGTGCCAGTCTCTACCGGTATGGCAGTCGTGGCGGGTTCGGCATTGGTTGCCCGGGTGTCGGCGTTATTAGTAGCGCCAGAAGAAGGCGGTTCGTCCTGTGCAGTACAAACCTGCGTGATGCATAAACAGGAACACATCAGTGCGTGCTGGAGCACGGCAATGCTGTTTCGCGGTGTAAGTGATGTGTATATACGAAGTAGTCTGGGTCTCATTTGTACTGCAGTTTATACCAAATTGAAATTCAGTTCCCGGGGTCGATATAAATCACATCGGGTTTTGATCAAGGCGGGAAAACAGCCAGTATCAGCCAGGGCCGTCTACAGCCAGTCACGCAGTATTTATCTACGAGTGATTGCAGTGTCATCCGCATGTTAATATAGCTAAAATAGCTGGTCCTGATATATGTGAATGGATAAATTCTGGGAAACTAAAACACTTGAGCAGATGAGTCCTGAAGAATGGGAATCCTTGTGTGATGGTTGTGGTTTGTGCTGCCTGGTAAAAATTGAAGATGAAGACTCGGGCGACATATATAACACCAGTGTCAGTTGTCATTTGCTGGATATTGAGCATTGCCGGTGTCGTGATTATGTAAATCGGTTAAGTAAAGTGCCTGCGTGCGCGCAGTTAAATCTGGCAAATCTGCCTGGCATGAGCTGGCTGCCTGAAACTTGCGCCTACAAACGTTTGTATGCAGGGAAGGTGTTACCAGCATGGCACCCGCTTTTAACCGGCGATATAAAATCCGTTCACATTGCCGGTGTTTCAGTGAAGTGGTTCGCACAGTCTGAGGAGTATATTCACCCTGATCAGCTTGCTGATTTTATAATTGACAATTTCTGATGAAAACAGACGCAATAAAATTACAGAAGAAACACCAGGAGCTTGTGCATTCTGAATTTCAGAAGGTGATTTCGCACGTGCAGCGTGATACCCGTGAATGGATTATAAATACCATCATGATTGAAGGCTGTGATGTGCCATTCAGGTTTAAACGCAAGCAGCCGTATAAAAACGTCGAAGGTCGACGGGTAAACCTGACATATTATCCCAGCCGGGAAGATGTGGCCGGAATGGAGCTTGAAGTAATGAAGGTGGTCAGAATAAAAATAGCCTGATCAGGCGGTGGCAATATCAGTTGCGCGCCGGTTGCGTTTTTTACTGTACATATCCTCATCGGCGCGCTTTGTCATGGTATCTAGCGTGTCGCCTGTCTGATAGACAGATGTGCCTGCTTCGAAACTAATCGTGTCCTGCAGTGATGCCTGCAGACGGGGTATCAGATTTTTGACATAATTTTCATCATCGCTGGGTGACACGATCAGAAACTCGTCGCCACCCCAGCGGGCAGCGCAGTCGCGTTTTCCAATGGTGTCTAAAATCACATCAGAAACGGTTTTCAGAATTTCATCACCCTTGAGATGGCCCTCGGTGTCATTGATCTGTTTGAAGCTGTTCAGGTCCAGCATCAGCATGGCTACCCTGGCTTTCCCTTTTGCGCCCTTGGCTGAAATACATTCTGTTACCAGTGCGTCAATCGTGCTGCGGTCATAGAGACCGGTGAGATTATCGTGCATGGCAAGATGATTTAGCTGCTTGACGGTGATGCGCACGATTTCACCCGCAATCAGGCTGCATCCAGTGACAAACAGGATGGCAGATTGCCAGCCGACTATATTGTTGACGTACATGGCAAGTGAAAATACCGTCATTGAAATTATCACAATGATTATGGATGCCAGCCGGGTAAAATAATGAAAGGTGTACATTGCGCCAAGAATATATATAACCGACAGGTTGCCTGCCTGCGGTGCGTGCGCTGCATACACAACTAATCCCACCATGATAATTCCGATCGGCAAATGGATTACCACCACCCATAGCGGAGTGGATTCTCGCAAGGCATAAAACGCTATCGACATGGCTAACGCAATCGTGCAAATTGTGTAAATGATTTCGTTATCAATGCCCGGCCAGGTCGGCAGGCTGAGTGATATCAGCCCGAACACTGCTACACCGCCATACAAAATGGCAGAAATGGCGAGCATTTCGGATATGGTGGAGCGTATATGCAGCCTGCGTTCAGGCTGGATAAAACTGCGCCAGAATGACTGGTTCATGTAATCCTCTGATCGAGCTTGATACCCGTGATATAGCAGATCCTTTGCCTGTTACTGGCGCGTCTGGACAGTATCCAGATACCAGGTATCAATTGCACGATAAAAAAGCGGCCAGGAGCCGCTTTTTTAGCATTATGGAAGATTTTTACTCAGGCGTTACACACATCCACCGCCTGCAACCCCTTGTCGCCCTCGGCAATAGCAAAAATCACTTTCTGGCCTTCGCCGAGAGAGCGGTGGCCTTTGCCCTGGATCGAACGGAAGTGGACGAATATGTCCTCACCATTATCGCGCGTAATGAAGCCAAAACCTTTGGCAGCATTAAACCATTTGACGGTGCCGACTTCACGGCCATCTGTGGCCGTGATCCTGCGGCCCGTGTCGCCCTGGATTGAGAGTATGGTGAGATAGCAGCCGAGAAAAATACTGATGAATGCTGTTAACAGCATGGCAGCGTTTTGCTGGTCGAAAATCATGCTGAAGCTCTGTGCAAGGCTGGCGCCAGTATTTGCGTGAAACTGCAGACTGGCGATACTGGTGAGAATAGATATAACGATACTGATGATAAGAATCTTGAAGAGTTGACTCACTGAAATCATTTTGACCCCGATATGTTGATACATTAAATGTTGTAGGTAGCCTGCATGTACTGCATCCTGGCAGGTCAGGCCACGCACCTGTGTTCAGATGGTAACGCGCGCGGCTGCTGACCGGACAACAGGTCAGCTTCGATTATACCCATGAATTCAGCCAGATACAGAGGCTGCATGTGTGGAAATTGTAGTGAAAATGTAAATTTATCGATGAACGGCTTATTTACCGCTGGCGATGCGCTTCATTAGCTCGTCTATTGTCGTCTGCGCGGGCAGCTGCAGGTGAAAACCATGGGTTTTCATGTTTTGCAGGACTTTGCTGGCATCGACCCGTGCCAGTTTGCGATCCTCGGTGATTTCGAGCTCCATCGCAAACTCGGTGATTCCCAGGCCATTCATCACCACCGTGGGCACTTGTGAAAAGTCATCACGCTCGGCCAGGTAGATATACATATCGGGCTTGCGCGAGCAGCGGTATATATAGGTCTGCATAGTGCTCAGCGCATCCGCGCGAAGACTTTTTTCGCGGCTTCGATGGTGGCATCGAGTTCGTCGATCATGTGTGCGCTTGAAACAAAACCGGCCTCGTAGGCTGACGGCGCCATATAGATACCTTCGTCCAGCATACCGTGGAAAAAAGCGCGAAACTGCTCGATGTTGCACTGCGTGGCCTGCTCGAAGCTGCTGACCTGTTTGTCAGTGAAGAACAGGCCGAACATGCCGCCGACGCGGTTGCAGGTCATGGCAATGCTCGCGGCCTGGGCCGCGGCGAGGATGCCATTGGTCATGTACTCGACTTTTTCCGCCAGGGCGTCATGGAAGCCTGGCGCCGAAATCAGTTCCAGGGTTTTCAGGCCGGCGCTCATCGCGATGGGATTGCCCGACAGGGTGCCGGCCTGGTAAACCGGGCCGAGGGGGGCGATTTTTTCCATAATTTCGCGCTTGCCACCGAAAGCACCCACCGGCATACCGCCGCCGATCACCTTGCCGAGCGTGGTCAGGTCGGGGGTGATGCCATAGTGCGCCTGGGCGCCGCCGAGGGCGACGCGAAAGCCGGTCATGACTTCGTCGAATATCAGCACTACGCCATATTGTGTACACAGCTCGCGAATGCCTTCGAGATAGCCCGGCAGCGGCGGGATGCAGTTCATGTTGCCGGCCACCGGCTCAAGAATAATGCAGGCAACCTCATCGCCCACCTGTACCTGTGCCAGCAGATCACTGACGGCCTGCAAATTATTATACGGCAGGGTCAGCGTGTGCTCGGCCAGGCTCGCCGGCACTCCGGGAGAATCGGGCACGCCGAGGGTGAGCGCGCCGGAGCCGGCTTTTACCAGCAATGAGTCCGAATGGCCGTGGTAGCAGCCTTCAAACTTGATCAGTTTGTCGCGCCCGGTAAAACCACGCGCGAGCCGGATTGCGCTCATCGTGGCCTCGGTGCCGGAGCTCACCATGCGCACCATGTCCATCGACGGCACCAGTTCGCAGACCTTGTCAGCCATGCGGGTTTCGAGCTCGGTGGGCGCACCGAAACTGAGGCCGTTGTCGGCAGCCGCCTTGACCGTCGCGATTACCTCGGGGTGGGCGTGGCCCAGGATCATTGGCCCCCAGGAACCAACATAATCAATGTACTGTTTGCCGGTGGTATCGGTAATGCGTGGACCACTGGCGCTGGCAATAAATACCGGGTCGCCGCCGACGCCGCGGAAGGCGCGCACCGGTGAATTAACCCCGCCGGGAATATGCTGCTGCGCGGCCTTGAACTGTTCTGCCATGGTGCTCATATCGGGCTCGACTCTTGATGATGTGGAAGTAATTCGGGAGGCGGAAGTTTACATGACTGCGCGCCTTGAATCAGCATCGCTCGATTAGCATTACCATAGACGCTCTGTATAGCGAGGGGTGTCAGGCGTCCTGATCTGACCACAGCGCGGCAAAACACTGCGCCCGCGCAGTGATATCGGCGGCGGCGAACACGTCACTGATGACGGCGAGCATATCGGCACCCGCCGCCAGCAGAGGCGGTGCATTGTTCAGGGTAATGCCGCCAATCGCGCATACCGGTAGTGACAGCTGCTGCTTTGCGCGCAGGATCAGGTCTACCTCGGCTTTCACTGCGGCGGGTTTTGTCGGCGACGTAAAAAACGCACCGAAGGCAATGTAATCCGCGTGCTGCAAGGCGGCACGTTCTGCCAGCGGGTACTGGTTGTAACAGGAAACGCCGATAATAGCGTTTGCTCCGAGCCGTGCGCGTGCCTCGCTTATGTCGGCATCATCCAGCCCGAGATGCACGCCATCGGCGCGAACGTTGTGCGCCAGTTCGACGTCATCATTGATAATGAGCAGGGCATTATGTTGAGTACACAATGCACGTAAAGCCTGCGCCTGCTGCTGGCGTTTATCGTGCAGCCGGCTTTTATCGCGGTATTGAATGATGCGTGCACCGCCCGCCAGTGCCTGTGACACGCGATCTACAAAATTATTGTCAGCAAGCAATTGTGCATCGGTGATAGCGTAAAGCCCGCGCAGGGTGTCGGTGTTCAAACTGTCGCGCGGCTTATTCTTTCCAGAAAAGCCGGTTGGGATGTTGTTGTCCCATGCCCAGCTGGCGCGCGTTGAGCAGGGTTTTATAGGTGTAATCCAGCGCCTGGTGAATGGCGTTAACGGTATTCATTTCCTGCGCCAGCAGTGCGGCGATGCTGGCGGCGAGGGTGCAGCCGCAGCCGTGGTATTTGCCCGGCAGGCGATCGTAGTGGTAGGTTTTCAGTTCACGGTGGTCGGCATACAGTGCGTGCACCACGTTGCTGGTTTTGCCGTGGGTACCGGTGACAAGAATATAGTCGCACTCGGTTTCGAGTAATCCCAGTGCCGCTGCCGCAGGTGTATCGGCACCCGGTGACAGTTTATACACCTCGTGAATATTGGGTGTCAGCACCCTGGTCAGCGGGAGTATCAGCGAGCGCACCGCAGGGATCAGGTCGGGCTGGCTGAGCAGGCCGTCGGTTTCCGAGCTGAACACCGGGTCGTACACCACGGGCAGTTCCGGGTAATCGCGCAGGATACTGTGGATCGCCTGTGCATTATCTGCAGTACCGATCATGCCTATTTTAATCGCCCTCACCGGCATGTCTTCCAGCACGGCACGCGCCTGAGAAATTACCAGGTCTTCGGGAATAGGCGCAAATTCAAATACATTGCTGGTGTCCTGCACGGTGACGGCGGTGACCACCGGCGCGCAGTGCCCGCCATTGCTGGCGATGGCTTCAATGTCAGCCTGGATACCCGCGCCGCCTGTAGGGTCGGCACCTGAGAAGCAAAGAATAACCGGAAGTGTGCTTGAGTTCATGCGCACAGTTTATGTATGTCGGCGTTGATAGCAAGTAATGATTGTGCTTTTTATTGCATGCATGTGTGTAAAATATTGCGCTGGTTAAATATATATCCGGAGTAAAGTGTGGCTGAAAATGTAGATGAAAATGAAGAATACAAGGTATGGACCTGCCTGGTATGCGCGTATGTATATGATGAAGCTGCCGGTGACGAGGAGCACGGCCTGGCGCCGGGCACTCGCTGGCAGGATGTGCCCGAAGACTGGACCTGTCCTGAGTGCGGTGCTGGCAAGTCTGATTTTGAAATGACCGAAGTCTGATTTCAGGTCTCCATGGACTACGGCATCAATACTGCTTGAATCGTCACGGAATTCTGCGGGGACTGTCATGCAACTAAACCACGCCGTGTTTCTGGATTTTGCATCGGTGCACCCGGACGACCTGGATGTGTCGGTGCTCGAACGCATCATCCCGAACTGGCAATGGCGCAATAACACCCGGGCTGAAGACGTGGCAGAGGTGATAGCAACGGCAGATGTCGTCGTGGTGAACAAGGTGGTGCTCAATGCGCACCAGCTGGCGTCTGCAAAAAAATTGAAACTGATTTGCGCCGCGGCCACCGGGATTAACAATATAGACCTGGCTGCTGCCACCGATGCCGGCATCAGCGTGTGCAATGCGCGCGCCTACGCCACGCCATCGGTGGTACAGCATGTGTTCGCCCTGCTGCTGGCCCTGACCACCAGGCTGCAGCAGTACCAGCATGATGTGAATAGTGGCCACTGGTCGCAAAGCGAATTTTTCTGTCTGCTCGATTACCCGATACGCGAATTGCAGGGGCTGACCCTGGGCATCGTCGGTTACGGTGAGCTGGGAAAAGCTGTTGCCAGGGTGGCGCAGGCATTCGGCATGAAGGTGCTGATCGCGAAACGCGATGCAGGCGATACCCGGCCTGGTCGGGTTGAACTGCATGCGCTATTGCCACAGCTTGACGTGCTGTCACTGCATTGTCCGTTGACTGATGAAACCCGCGGATTAATTGGTAAAGACGAACTCGCATTGATGAAGCCCGACGCAGTATTAATCAATACCGCGCGCGGCGGTCTGGTGGATGAATTTGCACTGCGCGATGCGCTGGACAATAAACACCTGGGCGGAGCCGGGCTTGATGTACTCGAACACGAACCGCCGCCGGCGGATTATTATATGTTACAGCAGCAATTGCCGAACCTGATTATTACACCACATACTGCCTGGGCAAGCCGGCAGGCAAGGCAGCGGGTGCTTGAGGAAATTGCACTGAATATCGAGGCGTTCAGGGCGGGGAAGGCGAGGAATCAGGTGAATAGTGAATAGTGAATAGTGAATAGTGAATAGTGAATAGTGAATAGTGAATAGTGAATAGTGAATAGTGAATAGTGAATAGTGAATAGTGAATAGTGAAAAAAGATAT
>Ga0316201_10000235_pt1 | contig 28179 bp, 32 predicted proteins | sample CS6wburrow_MG_FD_204516 | JGI IMG/M metagenome (GOLD analysis project Ga0316201, IMG submission 204516) | Coastal sediment microbial communities from Delaware Bay, Delaware, United States - CS-6 worm burrow | ecosystem: Environmental > Aquatic > Marine > Coastal > Sediment | place: USA...
AGGCGATGACACATGGCCATGGCCTCGGCCGCCGCGGTGGCTTCGTCCAGCACCGAGGCGTTGGCCAGCTCCATACCGGTCAGGTCGCTGACCATGGTCTGAAAGTTCAGCAGCGCCTCCAGCCGACCCTGTGAAATTTCCGCCTGGTAAGGGGTGTAGGAGGTATACCAGGCCGGGTTGCGCAGCAGGTTGCGTTCGATAACGGTCGGCGTCTGCGTGCCGTAATAGCCCATGCCGATAAAGGACTTGTAAAGCTGGTTGCGTATCGAGATCTCGTACAGTCGCAGCAATACCTGGCGTTCGCTGAGACTGGACTTGACCTCGAGCGGCTTGCGACGCCGGATGGATTCAGGCACGACCTTATCGAGTAATTCGTCGATACTATCAAGGCCGAGCTCCGCCAGCATCGCCGTTTCTTCTGCCTTATCGGGCCCGATGTGGCGACGAATGAAGCCGTCGAAGATATCGAGATCTTTCAATTGGAGTTCGAGATTTGACATGGCGATAATTCCTCAGGTTAGACGTTGACGCTATCGAGTTATTGACAGGAATGCTCCGGCTCCGCAAACGCTTCCTTTTATGGGTTACAGTTTAACACTATCGCTCGCCTGCAAGTTAGTCATTACCAAGCCTGGCTAGCATCTGGTCGCTTATCCACTGCTTGAGAAATCCCGCCGCCACCAGTGCTACCTGCTCGGCGTCTATCCACTCGAGCAGGCCTTCGCAAATCTCGGCAAAGGTTACGCCGCGCGCTGCCTGCTCGATCGCCCAGGCCTCGTGAACCTCGAGCGAACGCCAGCAGGTTTTCCATTCCCGGCGCCACATTAACCAGCGTAGCGGTTGCTCCCCGCGCTGCCTGTCGGGTGGTTCGGCGCCGCTATCGATTGCCTGCTCGATCAGGGGGACGTTCCAGTGCAGGTCCAGCCACCGCATCGCGGGTTTGAAGTGAAAGGTCAGCCCCGGCCAGGCCTCGGCCGGTACGTGCGCCATAGCTTCGACCTGGACCAGCGAGTCGCTGTTGGCGGCATCGAAAACCAGGGTTTGCGCCCATTCGTAGCTGGCCAGTTCCTGCAGAAAATCCTGGTTCTCCCCGCGATAGAACTCGCGCAGGTACCGCGGCAGGTGTTGGCCGAACCAACGTACCGACGGGTGTGTCGAAGGGTAATGCTGCAGGTAGTCGAGCGCCAGGTATTCAAAAGTCTCGCGGCCAAGCGTTTGCTCCAGCGCCGGGTAGTCCACCGCCAGGCAGTCGATCAGTCGGATACGGTAGGCATTGTAATAGGCGCCGAGTCGATGTTCGGCCAGCGCGTTATCGGTACTGACAATTTCACTTTCAATCTCGTCAGATACACCGATCAGGTAATCCTGAAATCGCAGCTGTAAATTACGCAGGCGGGTCATGACCGGGGCTGGTAATAGGGTTTTGCGATATTGCGCGCGCGGTCGAGCTCCGCTAGCACCTGGTCGAGTGCCGGGATATTGCCGTCGCGTTCGATCATCGTCGATACCGGACCGAGGCGTTTCGCGGTTTCCTCGTATAAGGTCCACACCGGATCGATGACGTCCTGGTCGTGGGTATCGATGATCAGATTACCGTCGTTGCTGTGCCCCGCGAGATGGTGTTGCCAGACGCGCTTCGCGGGCACGCCTTCGAGATAGTCGATCGGATCGTAGTGATGGTTGTAGCTGCTGACGTAGATATTATTGACGTCGAGCAACAGGTAACAGTCGGCCTTATCAGCTATCGCAGACAGGAACTCCCACTCGGGCATGGCGTCGTCGCAATAGGTGATATAGCTGGACAGGTTCTCGATCAGCATCTGGCGGCCGATAAAATCCTGTACCCGCGACACCCGTTCGGCGACATGATTAACGGCTTCCTCGGTATAGGGTAATGGCAGCAGGTCGTGCATGTTCCTGTGGTCGACCCCGGTCCAGCACAGGTGGTCGGAAAACCAGCGCGGCTCGACGCGCGCGATCAGTGCCTTCAGCCGTTTCAGGTAATCAAAATCGAGTTCGTCGGTGCTGCCCAGCGACATGGACACGCCATGCATGACCATCGGGTAGTCCTGGCGGATCGCGTCGAGAAAGTGAAGCGGCTTGCCGCCGTCGATCATGTAGTTTTCGCTCAGGATCTCGAACCAGTCGATATTTTTCGGCTTGCGTTCGAGAATGTCCTGGTAGTGCTCCGCGCGCAAACCGAGGCCGAATCCGAGAAAGGGTTTTGGTTTGGGTTCAGTCATCGAGGTTTCGAGAAATCCGGGTCTTAAGGATTGTATCCGGGGGGCAAAAAAAATGCACCGGCAATACCGGTGCATTTCGACTAGCCGAGAGAGACAGATCAGGCTTCGAACTTGCCACCTGCTTCCTCGCATTCAGACTTGGTGCGCTTGACCCAGCCCTGGCCTGCACAGGAGTTTTGGCCTGCACAGCTGGTGGTGGCGGTTGCGCAGGCACTGGTGCCTTTACAGGAATTGACGTTAAAGCACTTACCGGCTTTTTCCGCTGCGGTTGCGCTCATTGGCGCCATTGCGAACATTGCAGCAGCGGCTGCAGCCAGGGCGACTCCGGTGGTTTTCTTAGCTGTATTCATTGAATTTTTCCTCAAGTTAATAAACGTTTTTTTCGTACTGGTTCTTTCCCCATTACGCGAGCTTAGAGGAAGCGATTTTGCAGAAAGTTCATAATAATCTTAAATACCGAGAAAAAACCGGTAGTGCTACAGACCTGGGGGAGTTTTAACGATACTGGCGAATGATGAGCTGATCGCCGCGCTGTACCAGTTCGAAGTGTTTCAAAACGTTCATCCCGAGTAGAACCTCGTCGACCCTCATGCCCGGGATAATACTCGCGTTTACATCGTAAAGTTCAATACCGCCGATCGCGAGTTGCTCAAGTCGTGTCAGGTAGGCGGTGGTGACACCGTTTGCCGTCGAGACCGACGTCGCGGGGCCGGCTTTTAGCGCCAGCGCCCGCTGCAGCTTGCCTGGAATCGCGGTAGTCGTGGCCCCGGTGTCGACCAGGAATGTCACCTTGTGCCGGTTGATTTCGCCGTCGAAAACGTAGTGGCCGCTGCGATTACGCGTCAACACGACTTCCTGGAACTGGCCGGTTTGCAGGGTTGCGACCGACTGGTTTGGGTTGTTCTGCCAGTCGAGTATCCTGGAGAATGCCAGCGCGATGACGACGAAAGCGAGCACCCATGCCGCGGCAGTGAACATCATGCCTAGTTTTTTAGTAGAATGCGTCATCGTCACACTATAACTTAGTGTTTAATCTATACATTTCAACAAAGGGCAGGTAAATGTCGGGTAACAGTATCGGCAAGTCATTCGTAGTGACCTCGTTTGGCGAAAGCCATGGCAGCGCAATTGGCTGCATTGTTGACGGTTGTCCGCCCGGGCTCGAACTCAGCGAAGCCGACCTGCAGCAGGATCTCGACCGCCGTAAGCCGGGGACTTCGCGACACACGACCCAGCGCCGCGAGGATGACGCGGTGCAAATCCTGTCCGGTACTTTCGAGGGCAGGACTACCGGCACGCCGATCTGCCTGCTGGTGTATAACCAGGATCAGCGCTCGAAAGACTATAGCGACATCAAGGACCTGTTTCGTCCCGGTCATGCTGATTACAGTTACATGCACAAGTACGGTTTTCGCGATTATCGGGGCGGCGGCCGTTCGTCGGCGCGCGAAACCGCGATGCGGGTGGCCGCAGGCGGGATCGCGAAAAAATACCTGTTAGAAAAATGCGGCATTCGGGTGCGTGGGTACCTGTCTCAACTGGGGCCGTTGAAACCGGTTAATTTCGATTGGGAACAGGTCAACCAGAACGCTTTCTTTTGCCCGGATGTTGACATGGTGCCCCAGATGGAAAAATACATGGATGCCCTGCGCAAGGAAGGCGAGTCTATCGGGGCCAGGGTTTCCGTGGTTGCCACCGGAGTCCCGCCCGGACTGGGTGAACCGATATTCGACCGCATCGACGCCGATATCGCGCACGCGATGATGAGCATCAACGCGGTCAAGGGCGTCGAGATCGGCGCCGGGTTCGGCAGTATCGAGCTCAAGGGCACGCAGAACCGTGACGAGATTACGCCTGCGGGCTTCCTGTCGAATCATGCCGGCGGAACGCTCGGCGGGATTACCTCGGGGCAGGATATCCAGGTTCACATCGCGCTCAAACCGACCTCCAGTATCCACCTGGCGGGTAAAACCGTCGATGTCGATGGCAACGCGGCTGAAATCCGTACCAAGGGGCGCCACGATCCCTGTGTCGGTATCCGCGCCACGCCGATCGCCGAAGCCATGCTCGCGCTCGTGCTGATGGATCACTTCCTGCGCAACCGCGGACAGAACGCCGACGTCGACTGCCGGACACCCGTCATTCCGGCCAGTAAAGAGTAGTACTGGCCTCACCCCAGGTCGCTCCGAAGGGGGCATCCGAAGGGGTCAGACCCCAAGCGTCGAGGCTTCGGGAAGGCCGGGGTCAGACCAAAAATTTCGTCGACATTCTGTCCAGCTGCACCTGCCGTACCGAAATTTTTGCTCTGACCCCTTCGAAGCGAACTAGCGTCATCCCGATCGAAGGAACCAATATCCTCCCAGGCGTCTCGATCAGGAATCCAGGGCCTGCTTGATTTCCTTGTAGATCAGGCGGGCGTGCTGGACTCGTTTGGCGTCGGTAGGGGCGTTAGCAAGATTGCGCCAGAGTTGGCGCAGTTTCTGTCGATCGGCCGCGGGTATTTCCTGGAGTAGCGCCTCGATCGCGTCGTTGCCCTGTTCGACGATGCGGTCGCGCCAGCGTTCGGCACGATGATGTTTCTGGATCGATTGGTGGCTTTCCTGGTCGAGTTCGGTCAGCGCGGTAACAATGGGATCGGTGTCGCGTGCGCGTAACAGTTTACCGATGAACTGGTAGTGGCGCTTGAGGGCGCTGCGCTTGTTCTGGATACGTTTTGCCAGCGCGATCGCTTCCGTCAGCTGGTCGTCCAGCGGGATGTGTTTCAACTTTTCGGCGGGCAGGGCGGCGAGTCTTTTTCCGAGATCCTGTAACTCGTGGCTTTCGCGCTTGAGCTGACTCTTGCTGACATGCTCGATTTCATCAAACTCTGCTTCGTTTTCCATAACAGTCTGGGATAAAATGCGCAAATGGAACTTGAAAAAAACAGCATCTTAGCATTTCCGCACGCGGAAGCGTTTAAAAACATCGTCGCCGATGCCCTCAAAATGGCGATGGACAAGGGGGCTAGCCAGGTCGAGGCCGGGTTGTCGGTATCGCAGGGACTGTCGGTTGCCACGCGCATGGGCGTGGTCGAAACCATCGAGCATCAGCAGGATAACGGTCTCGGCATCAGCGTTTATTTCGGTGGTCACAAAGCCAGCGCCAGCACCTCTAATCTCGATCCCGATGCGATTCGAAAAACCGTGAACGCCGCCTGCGACATTGCTCGCTATACTTCGGAGGATCCCTGCGCCGGACTGGCTGCTCCCGAGTTGATGGCGACAGAAATGCACCAGCTGGACCTGTATCACCCGTGGAATCTCGAGCCGCAGTCAGTTATCGACATGGCGCTCGAGTGTGAAAACGCGGCGCTTGAGTATGATCCGCGTATCGTCAACTCGGAGGGCGCCTCGGTGGATACGAATGCAGGCGTATCGGTGTACGGCAACTCGCACGGGTTCCTGCAGGCGCAGCACAAGACACGGCACAGCATTAGCTGCGCGGTTGTAGGACAGTCGAACGGCAATATGCAACGCGATTACTGGTACGACGTCGGGCGTCACCCCGACCATCTCGCCAGCGCCCGTAGCGTTGGACAAACCGCGGGCGAGCGCACGGTTCGTCGGCTAGACGCCACTAAACTGAAAACGCAAAAGGCGCCAGTGCTGTTCGTGCCGGAACTGGCGCGCGGCATTGTCGGGCATTTCACCGCCGCGATTGGTGGCGCCGCGCAGTATCGCAAGGCCAGTTTTTTACTGGATGCCGTCGGTGAACTCGTGTTTCCGGAGTTCCTGCAATTGCGTGAAGATCCGTTTATTCCGCAGGCATTGGGGTCCGCCAATTACGACGCCGAGGGCGTCGCCACGCATGCTGCCAGCCTGGTGGCGAATGGCGTGGTTCAGAATTACCTGCTGGATAGCTACTCGGCGCGCAAGCTGGGGCTGACCACAACCGGCCACGCCAGCGGCGTGCACAACCTGATACTGGACGATACCGGTAAGTCTTTCGACGAGTGCCTGGCCACGATGCATCGCGGATTCCTGGTTACCGAACTGATGGGCCATGGCGTCAACAACGTGACCGGGGATTACTCGCGCGGTGCCGCGGGATTCTGGGTGGAAAACGGCAGGGTCGATCATGCCGTGGAAGAAGTCACCATCGCCGCCAACCTGCGCGATATGTTCAAGGGCATCGTCGAGATTGGCAATGATATCGATCTGCGTGGCAGCGTGCGCTGCGGCTCGATCCTGATCGACGACATGATGATTGCCGGCAGCGACTGACATGTCGTCGAGATACCTGCCTTTGATGCTTTGGCTGGCGAGCCTGTTACCGCTTCCGCTTGGCGCGCAGGGCAACGGCAATTCGCAGGGTTACGTGTTCAGTGTGACCGTCAGCACACAGCAGCAGCTGGATGTGGTGCTCAACCGCGCCGAGGACTTGCGTGAGCTGTTCAATCCGGATGAACACGGCAAGATTGCGATCGTGTTACATGGCGATGAGCTGCAGCTGTTTCAAAAGGAAAACTATTCATCGAACCGGGCGGTGGTGGAACGCGCTCGCTTGCTGGACCAGGACAATATAATCGATATCAAGGCTTGTCAGACGATGATGCGCACGCTCGATATAGAGCAGGACGAGCTGCCCGGCTTCATCGAACAGGTGCCTTTTGCGCCAGACGAAATAGAGCGTCTGCAAAAAGAACAGGGGTTTACCCGTTTATAGGCCCCAGTCGACCTGATGCAGGGTCAGGATGGCCGGGCTTTCACCAGATTCAAGCTTTTCGATGCGCAGCGGCAATAGCGGATTATCGGCGTCGTAGTAGTATTTTATCTTCGAATTCGATTTAACGATCATTTGTTCATACACGTTCGCATCGATCGAGCTGCCGTTGACGTCGACCCGACCCTGACCGCTGTAGACAAAACGGGATTTGACCAGCTTGCCCTTGCGGTAGAAATCGAGGGTCGCCCTGGTCAATTGTTTTTGCCCCATGGTAGCTGCCAGCAGGTGAATGCTTTGATAATCGTAGACAGGGTCGACCAGCTGCACCTGCCTGCGCTTGCCTTTTCTGAGCACATCTATTTCGCCTTTGGCCCAGTCGAAACGCGCCGATTCGAATCTCCCGTTCTTGCCCCGGTCCGCAACCAGGATTTCACGTAAGCGAACTTCGTTATCGACCTGGTTGAAGCTGGTTTCGGTATAGGGCTGCTTATCCGTAAACCAGGCATAAATGCCGCGCGCTTTGGTCAGCGAACTCCAGCGCCAGTGCTCGCCGGCGCGTTCGAGTTTAAGCTCGGTAATCGCGATATGCATGCCGCCCTTGTACAGGTTATAACTGGCATTGAACGGTCTTAGCGAAATTTCGGCCGCCGCGCATGGCTGGCCAAGCGCAATAAGCAGCAGCAGGCTAAGCCTCAAACTGAATCGGTTTTTCGAGTAAAGCCTGTTCATAGAATAGCTGCCCCTTTTCGATGACGAGTTTCCGATTGCTGAGCCAGTCCAGCAGGCGGGGATACATCTGGTGTTCGAGCCGGTGGCCCTTGCGTTGCAGATCCTCGGCACTATCGCCAGCTTCTATCGGATAGCTGGCCTGCAGGATTACCGGGCCATCGTCGAGTTCCGCAGTGACCAGGTGAATACTGACACCATGCTCGTTTTCGTGGTTATCGAGCGCACGCTGGTGAGTATTCAAACCCTTGTAGGCCGGTAACAGCGATGGATGTATGTTTAGTATCCGATTTTCGAAGGCCTGGATAAAGCGCGGCCCGAGGATCCTCATGAAACCGGCAAGCACGATATAGTCAGGCGCAATCGCCTCGAGATAATGTTGCAGAAGGTCGTCGAACCGATCGCGGCTTTCGCACTCGCGGTGGTCCAGAACCCAGGTATGCAATCCATGCTGGGTGGCGCGCAGGAGTCCGTAGGCTTGACGTTTATTGGATATCACGGCCTTGATTTCGGCGTTCAGCCTGCCCGACTCGATGGCGTCGATAATCGATTGCAGGTTACTGCCGTTGCCCGAGATCAATACCGCGAGCTTGAGCGCCGGGCTCATGCAAGGACGACCGCGGGCCCATCTGCGCGTTCGCCGATTTCGCCGATAACCCAGGCGGTTTCACCCAGGTCCCGCAGTTGTTGCAGACAATGCTGCTCGTGTTGAGCGTCGATGGCCAGCACCATGCCGGCGCCACAGTTAAAGGTCCGCATCATTTCCCCTTCCGAGATATTGCCCGACTGCTGCAACCATTTGAATACTGGCGGCATTGCCCAGCTCGATAGATCAATTTTTGCCGCGAGGTGATCAGGCAGCACACGCGGGATATTGTCGACGAGGCCCCCGCCGGTTATATGTGCGATGGCGTTAATCTGGAACTGTTTTGATAATTCGAGCAGGTTTTTGACGTATATCCGGGTCGGCGCGATCAGGGCATCGGCCAGGCTTTGTGTGCCGCAGGCCTGCGACAGGTCGGCGTCCGAGATTTCGATGATCTTGCGCACCAGCGAGAAACCGTTGGAATGAACTCCCGACGAGGCCAGCGCTACCAGGAGGTTGCCGGCTTCGACGCGGCTGCCGTCGATCACGCGCTCCTTTTCGACAATACCGACACAAAATCCGGCCAGGTCGAAATCCTGGTCGCGATAAACGCCTGGCATTTCCGCGGTTTCACCGCCGATCAATGCGCAGCCGGCGAGCTGACAGCCGGCCGCGATTCCGGTAATGACTCTTTCGGCCTGATCGACTTGCAGCTGCCCGGTGGCGTAGTAATCGAGAAAGAACAGCGCTTCCGCGCCGAGAACTGCAATATCGTTGACGCACATTGCAACCAGGTCGGTGCCAATACCATCGAGGCGGTCGAGTTCGATGGCCAGTTTGAGCTTGGTGCCGACGCCGTCTGTGCCCGATACCAGCAACGGATTACGGTAGCGTTCCAGGGGCAATTCGAACAATCCTCCGAAGCCCCCGATGCTACCGACGCAACCCTCGCGGCGGGTAGCCTTGATGGCCGGCTTGATGCGTTCTACCAGCTCGTTTCCGGCGTCAATATCGACGCCCGCATCACGATAACTCAAAGATCGTTCGGGATTCATGGTTTGTTAGTTCAGGAAATAATATTGGTGTGCTATTTTACACGCCTTGAATTTAAATGTCCGGGCCAGAGAATAGATAAACAATGAAGTTGTCGAAAATTTTGCTGCTGTTGCTTGTCATGGCAAGCGCCTGGCGAACGGCCGGGGCCGTGGTCGTGGAAGACCTGTTCACGGTCGAATTGCCGATCGCGGATCAAACCACGAGTTTACGGCTGGAGTCTTTTAGCCAGGCCTTTAAACAGGTTATTGTCAAAGTGAGCGGATCGGATGATGCCTTGAAAAGCCCGGCCTTCGAGCGGCCGATAGAGCGCAGCGCCCGCTACGTCAAGCAGTTCCGCTATATCACCCGCAGCCAGCCCGGGGACGACGAACTCGATGTCGGACGACTTTACCTGCGCATCGATTTCGACCAGCAATTAATCCAGGGCCTGCTGCGTGAACACAATTTCCCGGTCTGGGGGCGTGAACGTCCCAGCAGCCTGCTGGTTATTTCTTACGACGTGAATGAAAACATCAAGCTGGTGTCCGAGGATTCGACGCCTGATTTGATCGATGCCCTGGACCAGGCGGCCGAAATGCATGCCGTGCCGGTTTTGTTTCCCTTGATGGACCTTGAGGACATCGCACTGGTGCGTATCCGCGATATCGCATCGCGCGAGTATGAAAATATCAAAACCATGGCGCAGCGATACGCGCCCGACGCGCTGCTGGTGGGGCAGATCGTCGGTCGCAGCGGTCGCGGCTGGCGGGGTGACTGGGAAGTGCGTTTTGCCGACCAGATCTTCAAATGGAAGCACGAAGCATCATCGAAAAAAGATGTCATTGACCAGGTCATCAGGCACCTGGCGCGTATCCTGGCCCTGGAGTATGCCCTGGAAGACCACCGGCGCGTGGAGCAGTCGCTGCTGCTCAGCGTGTCCGCGCTGGATGGCATCGACAGGCTGATTTCGGTGCAGGAGTACCTGAAATCTCTGAATGTCGTCGACAGCGTGCGGATTGCGATGATCAATCAGGACGTGGTGACCTATCGATTGAAATTGCGTAATGATCCCGAGGATCTGCAGCGTCTGATCGAGTTTGGCGAAGTTCTCGAGCAAGAGGACTTCCCGCAGGTGAGCACCGGGGGCGAAGAGCAGATCATCCTGAACTACAGCTATATCGGACGCGGGGTGGGTAATTAAACAGATTTCGTTACCGCTTTCACTCGACCGCCAGTTCAGTTTTGACAATTTTGTTTCCGGACAGTCCGACCTGATCGTCGCGAATCTGAAAGCACTGGTGCTAGGCGAAGGTGAAATCCAGATTGGCCTGTGGGGCGCCGCCACCAGTGGCAAGACCCATTTGCTGAATGCGAGCGCCGATTTTGCCCGCAACAATCGAGTCGCAATGCAAATTTATGATGCCGCCCAACTGCGGCAATGTTCGGCATCGGAGTTCGACGGCTATGGCGATTGCGACGTGTTGGCGATCGATAATCTTGACGCGATCGCGGGCAGTTCCGAATGGGAGGCGTTTTTTTACCAGGCGATCAATCGTTGTCGCGAGGGCGATTTCCGGTTTCTGTTTGCGCTGACGCGTAAACCCGAGGACGTCCCGGCCAGCCTGAATGATTTTCGATCTCGCCTGCAGTGGGGGCTCATGCTCCAGCTACCGTCCAGCGGTGAGGGTGAAATACGGCAAATTCTGCGCTACCGGGCAGGCCTGCTGGGATTCGAGCTGTCTGACGAAGTAATTTCCTACCTGATGCGGCATTATGCGCGTGATCTGGCGGCGCAAATGGCTATCCTGCGGCGACTGGACGAAACCTCGTTGTCGCATCAGCGTAAAATCACGATCCCGTTGGTCAAAACGGCGTTGCTTGAAATGCCCGGCTAGGTTTTACCCGCCCGCAGGCCCAGGTAGCGAGCATAATAGATGCTCGCCAGGAACAGCAGCATGCTCGAAATCGTGGTGCCGAAACCGTAGATACGCAACCCTGGATTCGATACCAGTTCGCTGACGCCGACGCAAAAGTAAGCCATCGTCAGGAAGCCTACCCACTTGTAGGTGTAGCGCCGGGCCGCGATCAATCCCCTGGCGGGTAGCAGCAGAGCGATCGTCAGGCATGCTGCCCAGTAGCCGTGCACACCCGAGCCGGGCCAGAACAGGCTCAACTGGAGCGCCAGCAGGCTGAGCCAGGCGAGCAGGCTGATGGTTTTGAGTGGGTGCAAGTTCAGACCAGCCTGCGGCTGATATCGGCGATACGTTTCCCGAGCGCCCTGCAGGCCGAGGTCTCGTGCTCGCTGAGTGGTTGTCCCTGCTGGCCCGCGACATGACTGGCGCCATAGGGCGTGGCTCCGCTGCTGGTCTGGTTCAGGGCCGGTTCCGAATAGGGAATGCCGGTAATCAGCATGCCGTGATGCAGCAACGGTAGCATCATGCTGGTCAGCACGGTTTCCTGTCCGCCATGCTGGCTGGAGGTGGCGGTAAATACACCGCCGGGTTTCCCGATCATGCTACCGGCAAGCCACAGCCGACTGGTTTGATCGAGAAAATATTTCAGCGGCGCAGCCATGTTGCCGAAGTACCCGGGGCTGCCGATGATGAGCCCCGCGCAGTCTTCGAGATCGGAAACCTGGGCATAGGGTACGCCCTTTGCGGGGATGGATGGTTCGCCCTGTTCGCTAGTGGCCGAAACCCCGGGCAAACAGCGTAGCACTGCCTCGCAGGCCTGGTTGGAATCGACGCCGATGCTGATCTGCTCCGCCATGGCTGCCACGCTGCCATGCCGGCTGTAATAAAGGATCAGGATTTTAGGCAATGAGGTCGAGCACCTTGATCGGCGGTCGGCCGAGGACTGCCCGGTTCCCCGAAACCACGATGGGCCGCTGCAGCAGGGCGGGGTACTCGCAAATTGCTTCGATGATTTCGTCGTCGGTTAGACTGTCGTCATCGAGCTCGGCGTCCTTGTAAACCGGTTCGGTGGTGCGCAGCAGATCGCGCGCGCTGACGCCCAGCAGGCTTATGATACGGGCCAGTTCGGTTGTCGTTGGCGGTTCCTCGAGATAGTCGATAATCTCGGGGGTCAGGTTGTTGTCTTCGAGTAGTTGCAGCGTTTCCCGCGATTTGCTGCAGCTGGGATTGTGGTAGATGACAAGTTTGTCCTGGCTCATTTTTGGCGCCTGCCGACTGAAACTGCGGATGTTTTACAATAACGCCCGGGCATTATCAATAGTGGATTCAGATCAATCTCGACGGGGGTATCATCAGGCTAATATTACGTTGACATGAAATTGGTGAAATCTGGGCTATAATGTCCTTCGAATGAGTAATATTTACATTAAAAACTTGCTCTAAAGGGTTGATCAATGTAGTCTTCTTGGCAAAATGGGCTACCTAAAATTTACCAGGTAATTACTACGTACTTAATTCGAATAGTTCTCGGAGAATATAATAGATGAAACCAACAGAACTCCTTAAGGTCGCGGCTATTGCTGTTATGACCTCAGGCATGATCGTCGGCTGTCAGCAAAGCTCGACCACCGATGATATGTCTACCGAAATGGCGGAAGAAGAATGTCAGGGCGCAACACCTGAGGTTCGTAATGCTATCTACGCTGCCAAGTTGAAGAATGCCCGTGCCAGAAACCTGGGTGCTGAATGGGAAGAAAACGCCAAGATTATCGAGGAAGCCGAACAGGCAGCCGCCGATTGTCAAAACGTGCGCGCCAAGATCCTGGCTAACAAGGCCGAGGACGCTGCTGCGGAAGCAATTGCCGCGCTGCAGGCCAGCGATACCATGGCAGTGGAAACTGACGACAGCGCAACTACCGCAATGGCCGAGGAAGAGTCTCCTTACATCGGTGGTTACCTGGTAGTGACTGGCGATAACCTGTGGAACATTTCCGGGCAGGACACGATCTATGGCGACCCGTACATGTGGCCGCTGATTTACAAGGCCAACTCCGGTCAGATCAAGGATGCGGACCTGATTTATCCGGGTCAGTATTTCTACATCCCGAAAGCCAAGGGCGCCGAGCGTGGCGCAGCTATCGCACATGCCAAGAATCGTGGTGCCTGGACAATCGGCGAGACCGAGGCCTCCGACCTGGATTACCTGGCGCAGTAGTCTTTAGCAAGTCCGAAAAAAGCCCGCTATCGCGGGCTTTTTTTTTGAGATTTATGCCACTTCGATTTTCGTATCCTGCAGCTCTTTTTGCCAGGCCGGATGAAACCCGGGGCCAGGCCGGATAGTTTAAATTCGTGTGATTGAACTAAACTCTGGTTTAGTTCTCCATAAAAGCAGGGGAACAGTTTTGAACGATGAGTAGACATATGAAACGAATATTGCCCGGATTGTTGTTACTGCTATTGATGCCGATTACCGTAGTCGCGATCGACATGCCGCTGAATGACGTCCATGGAAACAAGATGAACCTGAGCAGTTTCCACGGGAAGTGGTTAGTCGTAAATTACTGGGCTACCTGGTGTCCACCCTGTATTGTCGAAATGCCCGAGCTGCAATCGTTCCATGACGCGCACGTGGACAAGAATGCACTCGTTATTGGCATCAACAGCGAGCACATTGGCAGGCAGCAGTTGCAGGCTTTCCTGGAAGATTATTTCATTACCTACCCGGTTTTCATGTCGGGCCCCACGCAGCAATCGGAACTGGGATTGATCCCAGGATTGCCAACGACTTTCCTGGTGAATCCCGAGGGCGAGGTTGTGGCGCGACAGGTGGGGCCGGTGACACAAGTCATGATCGAACAGTTCATTGAAAACTGGCAACCGCAGCAAGCCAACGCACAGTAATCAGCCATGCAAGTGCGTGAAATCCTGCTAATATGCATTAAAGCATTATTCTAAGACTAAACCGTGACTAAACCCGCCTGTACCCTGGAAGGGATACTCGAACAACTGGTATCTCAGGATATCATCGAGCAGGACAAGGCCAGCATGATTACCTCGCTGGTTTCCGCCCAGGACAGAAAATCCCTGCATCCGCTGGAAATCATTGCCAATCGGCAATGGGTCAACAAGTCGAAGCCGGAGCAATTACTGACGCTCGATACGCTGACCGACTGGCTGGCCGAACAGTCCGGGCAAACGCGGTACCATTTCGATCCGTTAAAAATGGACGTCGGCTCCTGCACCTCCATTGTCTCCTACGCCTATGCGTCACGCTTCGGTATCCTGCCGGTAGCGGTAACCGACAGCGAGGTCGTAATTGCGGTGAGCGATCCTTATAACCAGGAATGGATGGATGAACTGGATCGCATCGTCAATAAACCGATTCGCACGGTGCTGGCAAATCCTCGCGAGTTGAAATCTTACCTGGTCGAATTTTATAGCGTCAGCAGGGCGATGGAGGGTGCCGAGAGCAAGGGTTTGGGCAACCTGCCCGGGAATATCCAGAACCTCGAACAACTCATCGAGCTGGGTAAGTCCGGCAAGGTAGACGCCGAGGATCAGCATATCGTTAGTATCGTCGACTGGCTGATGCAATATGCTTTTAACCAGCGTGCCAGTGATATTCATATCGAACCCCGTCGCGAAAAAGGCAACGTGCGATTTCGCATCGATGGCGTCATGCACCAGGTCTACGAAATACCCGCTAATATCACCGCCGCGGTGGTGAGTCGAATCAAGATCATGGGGCGACTCGACGTCGCCGAAAAGCGTAAGCCGCAAGACGGCCGCATCAAGACATTGTCCCCCGATGGTGTCGAGATCGAGTTACGCCTGTCGAGTATGCCGACTGCCTTTGGCGAGAAACTGGTGCTGCGAATTTTCGATCCGGAAGTTCTGGTCAAGAACTTTGCCGCGCTGGGCCTGGAAAAGACGGAATCCGAGGTCTGGAACGACATGATTTCGCGCCCCTTCGGCATTATCCTCGTAACCGGACCGACGGGCTCGGGAAAAACTACCACGCTTTATACCAGTCTCAAGCACCTGGCCACCCCCGAGGTCAACGTTTGTACCATCGAAGATCCCATCGAACTGGTCGAACCCAGCTTCAATCAGATGCAGGTGCAACATAACATCGATCTGGATTTTGCAACCGGCGTAAAGACCTTGTTGCGCCAGGATCCGGATATCATCATGGTGGGCGAGATTCGGGACCGGGAAACCGCGGAAATGGCGGTGCAGGCGGCGCTCACCGGCCACCTGGTTTTATCAACCCTGCATACCAACGATGCGCCTTCGGCGATCGCGCGCCTGACTGAAATTGGTGTACCGTCATACCTGATTACCGCGACCCTGATTGGCGTCGTGGCGCAACGACTGGTGCGTACTTTATGCCCACACTGCAAGCATGAAACCAGCCTGGATTTGCTCGACTGGCAAGGCTTGATCAAGCCCTGGACCACGTCGCCGCCGGCAAAAATTTCCGCAGCCGAGGGTTGCCTCGAATGCCGGCAAACGGGTTTTATCGGCCGAGTCGGCATTTACGAAATGATGCCACTGGGCGATGCGCTGAAGCAGGAGGTTTCTGAAAATTTTGACCTGGTTAAATTCCGTAAGGCGGCGATTCGCCAGGGCATGAAACCGTTAAACCTGGCGGGTGCGCAAAAGGTGGCGCGCGGCATGACCACGATCGAAGAAGTGCTCAAGGTTGCCCCGCCGCGCTACGACGTCTAGGGGCGACGTGAAACCAGTTTTATCCTTACTGTTGCTGTTGTGGGCCGTGATTGTACTGCAGGCCTGTAGCGGTGAGCGGGATTCGCCAGAGGACGAGATCCGGGCATTTATTGCCAGCGCGGTAACGGCCGCCGAACAGCGCAGTTCCGACGATATTGCGCAGATGATACATGGCGACTATCTCGACCAGCAAGGCTATAACAAGAAGCAGGTTACCGGTTTACTGCGGGCCTATTTTTTCCAGCACAAGAATATCCATCTTTTCACCAGGATCGGCGAGATCGAGTTACTGGGTGACAACCAGGCGATTGTCAAATTGCACCTGGCCATGGCGGGTAGCGTCATTGCGGATATCGATGCAATTTCCGCGTTGCGCGCCCGGATTTACGATTTCGAGCTGCGCCTCGTGAAACAGAATGACTGGCTACTTCAGCAGGCCAGTTGGGCGCCCGCGAGCATCGTGGACCTGGAGTAGGGGTTTATGGGCCATGGACTGCTTGTCAGTAGATGAAGCCAGTGATTCAGCGACATAGAACAAAGCTGCTGCTGATCGCATTGCTGTTTTCGCTTGGTATCTATCTCGAGTTTGCCGGGTTGCTGGACGCGCCACGATTGCTCGAAATCGCCCGGGGTTTTACGCAGCACTGGTGGTTGATACTGGTCCTGATCCTGGCCCAGGCGGTGCTGTTTACCTTCGCCCTGGCGGGTTCTCTGTTTCTCTGGATTGCGGCACCACTTTATCCACCCCCGGTTGCGACCTTCATCCTCGCCGCCGGCGGCACCCTGGGTGGACTCGGCGCCTACTATTTTTCCGAATATCTGACCGCGGACTGGAGACAGCGAATCGAGAATTCCCGCAGCTACAAGTTAATGCATGCGCAGGACAATTTTTTCACAATGTTCGCCATGCGAGTGTTTCCCGCGTTTCCGCATTCGGTGGTCAATTACAGTGCCGGCATTCTGGAAGCCAGGCTAAGCCATTTTATCGTGGCCGCAATCCTTGGTATTTCGATCAAGTCGTTTATCTATGCCCGCGTTATTTACAACGCGGCCAGCTCGTTGTCGGTTGATGTACTGCTGGATTTCTGGATTCTGGGGCCCCTGGTGCTGTTATCGGCCGTTAGCATCGTGGGGGTTTATGTAAACTACCGATTGAGCGAACGTTAACCGGCTGGTCCGTCGTCCATCCGGTTTTAGCGCAGGGATACCAGCCGGCGGGTATCGTGGTTTAGTGCGCCCGGCGCGGCGAAGACTTCGTCACAGCCGTTGAACGCCGCAAACGACGCTAATGCCTGGTCGAGGCACTCGGCAAAAGCGTCGTCCACCTTATTTTCGATATGCAGGGTTTTGATCTCCAGCCGGTGACTGGACCGGTGCGCCTTGCAGTCGATGCGTCCCACGAGACGATCCCGGTATAGCAGCGGCAGGCAAAAATAGCCGTACTCCCGTTTTGGCCCGGGCAGGTAACACTCGATCTGGTAGTCGAAGTCAAACACGTCCCGCCCACGCTGGCGCTGAATTATGACGTTGTCAAACGGTGACAGGATCCGCAGTTGCCTGTTGCTGCGAGGCGCGCGGCTATCCAGCAGTTCAGGATCGATATAAACCTGCGTGCCGTTACCGGGGTCGATGCAGGTTAACTGTCCGCCTGCAACGCGCGTCTCGAGCTGGCTCCTGACCGCCGCACGCAGTTCCTGTCCCTTGCGCAGGTAAGTCATCGATACCAGTGTCGCGAAACCGTGCGCGCGTAAACTGGCATCAACCAGGTGCGCGGCATACTCGTTCATGTCCGGAAGGCTGGTGTCGACCCAGGCGGGTAGCACCCGCTCGGGCAGATCGTAAATCTTCTGGAAACCCTCACGGGCGCTAACCATGAGTTCGCCCTGCATGAACAATTGTTCCAGCGCCCGCTTGGCAGGCTTCCATTCCCACCATCCTCCGCTGCGGTGCTGGGAGTCGGTAAAATCGCGCGCTCGCATCGGTCCCTCGATTTCGATTCGCTTCAAAATCTCCTGCTGCAGTTTCCTGTCGCAGTCCGCGAACCAGGCGCGTTCGCCATTGAGCTTGCGCATACGCGGCAGCGCAAAACGGTAGTCGGACATCGGTAGCCAGGCCGCTGCATGTGCCCAGTACTCGAACAGATTGCGTTCGCGTACCAGCTGATCGAGGAACTCCGGACGGTAGTTAGGTATCCTGGACCAGAGCACGTGATGGTGCGCGCGCTCGACTACCGAGATGGTGTCTATTTGTACATAGCCCAGATGTTCGATGGCGCTCAGGGTGGCGTTTTTGCCGCGGCCGAAGGGTTTTGATTTCAGCAGGCCCTGCCGATCGAGGTTGATGCGCCTGAGTTTACTGATCAGGGACATTGGATCCGTTGACTAGGCATTTCCGGATTCCCGCAGACAGGGTTACTGCTTGAACCAGTTTTTGTGCAGCGCGCTGATCACCTTGTTGGGATAAACGGTCCTGCCAAGGCTTCCATTATATCGCGCCAGTGCCCGGCCGAGGTCATTGGGTTCCATATCGATGTAATAACGCAATATGGTGCAGCCCATGCGCAGGTTGGTTCGGATTTTGAACAGGTTCTGGTCCGAAATTCCGATTTCATTCAGCCAGAAGGGCATGACCTGCATCAGCCCACGAGCGCCTGAAACGGAGATTGCAAACTCATCGAAGCGACTCTCCACCTCGATTACCGCCAGCACGAGTTCCGGTTCGATGCCGACGCGGCGGGCCTCGTAGTGCACCTGCTTGAGCAGTTGAATGCGGGAATGTGGACTCTTGACAAACTTTTCGAGGCGGCGGGACATATCGAGCAACCATACCTGCGCATCGAAACGATCTTCGAAACCCGAATCGGATTCAACGGCCTCTTTTAGCAGTTGCCGCAACTCGGGATCCGAGGCGGCACGAACGGGGTCGCCTGCTGGCATCAGCAACAGGGTTAACAGCAGGATCTGGCTGAAACATCTTATCCAGAAGCACATGAGCTGTGATCCAGCCGGTCAAGAAAAGCCGGCAATTCTGCAAGCGATAGCTCCTGGGCGCTGTCGTCACGCCGCCCCTTGTATTCGAACATCTGCGCGCCGAGACCGCGTTCACTGAATACCACGCGATGCGGCACGCCGATCAATTCCATGTCGGAAAACATGACACCCGGCCGCAAGGCGCGATCGTCGAGAAATACTTCTAGCCCCTGGTCCAGGCATTGCTGGTAAAAATCATCGGCCGCCTGCTTGACGACCTCTGACTTGTGATAGTTGATCGGGCAAATGGCGAGTTGAAACGGCGCCAGTGATTCGGGCCAGATGATGCCGTGCTCGTCGTGGTTTTGTTCGATCGCGGCCGCAACCACGCGGGTGACACCGATGCCGTAGCAGCCCATGAAAGGAACGATCGCCTTGCCCTGTTCGTCCAGCACCGTCGCCTGCATCGACTCGGAGTACTTCTGACCCAGTTGAAAGATATGACCGACCTCGATTCCGCGCAGGATTTTAAGCTGGCCCTTGCCGTCGGGGCTTGGATCCCCCGCGATCACGTTGCGGATATCGGCGGTCACAGGTTCTTCGCAGTCCCGGCCCCAGTTGGCGTTAACCAGGTGCTTGTCGTTCTGGTTGGCGCCACAAACGAAATCGCTTAGCAGGGCGGCGCTGTGATCGACAAAGGTCGGAATATTCAATCCGATTGGGCCGATGGAGCCGATATCGTTACCGAGGACCTTTATTATCTGTTCACGTTGCGCGAGACGAAGCGGGCTCGCGACACCCTCGAGGCGCTCTGCCTTGAGTGCGTTGAGTTCGTGATCGCCGCGCAGCACCAGCGCGACCAGGCCTCCATCCTCGGCTTCCGCAACCAGGGTTTTCAGGCACTGGTCTGCGCTGACACCGAGGCCCGACGCGAGATCATCGATGGTGTGCATACCCGGAGTATCGACGGTTTCCATGGCTGCGCCGGGCGCGCTGCGCTCGGCCGCAGGCGCCAGCGATTCCACGGTTTCAATATTCGCCGCGAACTCACTCTGGTCGGAAAACGCGATGGCGTCTTCACCGGACTCTGCGAGCACATGAAATTCCTGTGATGTGCTGCCGCCGATCGCGCCGGAATCAGCGCTGACCGCCCGATAGTCGAGACCGAAGCGATCGAAAATTCTGACATAAGCCTGGTCCATGATGTCGTAGGAACGTTGCATCGCGTCCTTGTCGAGATCGAAGGAATAAGCGTCTTTCATAATGAATTCTCGTGAACGCATAACCCCGAAGCGAGGCCTGATTTCGTCGCGGAACTTGGTTTGAATCTGGTAAAAATTAATCGGTAGCTGGCGGTAACTGTTTACCTCCCGGCGAAAGATGTCGGTGATGATTTCCTCGTGTGTCGGGCCGATGCAGGCATCGCGCTCATGGCGGTCCTTGAGGCGCAACAGTTCCGGACCGAACTGATCCCAGCGTCCCGACTCCTGCCAGAGTTCCGCCGGCTGAAACGAGGGCATCAACAACTCGAGCGCACCGGCGCGGTCCATTTCCTCGCGTACAATTTGCTCAACCTTGCGCAGGATACGCAGCCCCAGCGGTAACCAGCTATAGATGCCGGCCGCATGGCGACGGATCATGCCGGCGCGCAGCATTAGCTGATGGCTGATGATTTCCGCATCTACCGGGGTTTCTTTCAAGGTTGCTAAGTGGAAACGGGAGGCTCTCATAGGCTATCAAACACAGTTACTGTGCACCGGAATTCATTAGATTCGGCGCATTATAGAGATTCCGCGGTGGGTTAACAGAAAATTAAGCGTTACGAGCGCTTATTGACAAAATCGCTCGATGTCAGCCTCGGCCTGGGTCTTGCGCTCCTCGATTTCCTCGGTTGTCATATAGCGGGTGCTGCCGTCTGCGCTTTTTAGCTTGATGCGGTTGCTGCTGCTGATAACCTTGAGGTCCTGCTGCGCTGCGTCGCAGGCGGCCCTGGCCTGGTCTTCGGGCACCTGGGCATCATCGGCGGCGTCACTTGAAGCACGATCACCAGAGGAATTTGAGGTGTCCTGCGAACCGAGGCGCGGCAGTGACTTGCCGGGATTGCTGGGTGCTCCCTGGACCCGAACGCCTTCGGTTTTTGCCTGAACCGGGGGCGAATCGCCGTAGTGGACATTGCCATCCTCGTCGACCCACTTGTGAATGGATCCCGCGTTTAGCGACATCGATGCCAGTAATATCAGGAAAATCGAATAGCGCATTGTCATACCTATCCTTAGATGCAATTAATATAGTTTACGAATCAAAAGAATAGTTGTCATCCAAATATTTACCATCTTTTTTTAATGTTATCTCTACCTGCGCGGCGTCAATTCGAAGCTTGCTCATCAAACAAATTTATCTATCCTGTAGGTATTAATAAAAACGATATATAATGTTTTCCCCGAGAATTTGGCCTACGCACTTCATGAGCGATCGCAGACTCAAGGTTTTCCACACCGTAGCCAGGCTGTTGAGCTTCACCAAGGCTGCCGAAGCCTTGCATATGACTCAGCCGGCGGTCACCTTTCAGGTGCGGCAACTGGAGGAGTATTTCAATACCCGGCTGTTCGATCGCACCCATAACAAGGTGAACCTGACACCTGCCGGGGAGCGGGTATCGGAATTCGCCGAGCGTATCTTTGATCTCTACTCCGAGATGGAAAACTCGGTGCGTGACCTGACCGGTGAAATCAGCGGCGCGTTGACCATCGGTGCCAGTACCACGATTGCGGAATACATGCTGCCTGCCTTGCTCGGTGAGTTCAAAAATCGATATCCCGACATTAACCTGCGCCTCAAGGTGTCAAACTCCGAGGGTATTGTTTCGATGGTAGAGCATAACGTCATCGATCTCGGGGTGGTCGAATCATCCGTTAGCAATAAGAATCTTATCGTCGAGGTATGTCATGATGACCAACTGGTCGTCGTCGCCGCGCCCGATCATGAACTGGTCAAGCGTGGGGGCAAGGTCAAGGCAGCCGAAATCGTCATGTACCCGTTTGTCAGCCGGGAGGAGGGCTCCGGCACCCGCGACGTGATCATGCAGTACCTGATTGACCACAACGTCAATCCCAGCGAATTGAATTTCTGCCTTGAACTCGGCAGCCCGGAAGCGATCAAGGGCGCGGTGGAAGCTGGCATGGGTATCACGATTATATCGCGCTCTATCATAGGCAAGGAATTAAGGCTGAATACCTTGTGCGAACTGCAGCTCGATCCACCTCTGAGCCGTCCGTTTTCCTTTGTGCGCCAGCGCCAGAAGTTCCGCGTCACGGTTATGGAAGAATTGCTCGAGTTTGCGCAATCTTATTTTAAGAACCATGGATAGTTTCGAAGCCCGGTTATAGACACCCGGTTGTTACGATATGTTTGAAATTCTGCAGCAGTGGTACACCCGCCATTTCACCGATCCCCAGACGGTAATTTTCGCCTTCATCCTGATAGCTGGCGGTCTGCTGGTTTTTGTGCTCCATGCACACTTGTTGCCGATACTGGTCGCTATCATCATTGCCTACCTGTGCGAGGGCCTGGTGGCCTGGTTGCACCGGGTCAATCTTGGTCGGACGGTGGCGGCAAGTATCGTCACCGCACTTATGATAGCGGCGATTATCCTGACATTTTTTGTCCTGCTGCCCCTGTTGTCGAAGCAGGTCACGGAATTGTTCCGCGAAATGCCCAATATGCTCCACAAGGGACAGCAACTGCTGCTGCAGCTGCCCGAAAAGTATCCCGATTTTGTTTCCGCCCCACAGATCGAGGAGATACTGACCCTGGCGCGAACCGAGCTGACCTCGATGGGGCAGCGTGTGGTGACCATTTCACTGTCCTCCGTGGTCGGGATTATCACCTTCCTGGTTTACATGATCCTGTTGCCTTTGATGGTATTTTTCTTTTTGAAAGACAAGGCCATAATTCTTAGCTGGCTGGCCAATTTTCTGCCCGAGGAACGCCGTCTGTTGCGTACCGTCTGGGCGGAACTCGATATCAAGATTGCCAGTTATGTGCGCGGCAAGGTCATAGAGGTGCTGATCATCTGGGTCGCGAGTTACATCGCGTTTGCGCTAATGGGGCTCAACTACGCCATGCTACTGAGCCTCGCGGTGGGTTTGTCGGTGATCATTCCCTACGTTGGTGCCACGGTGGTTACCATTCCCGTGGCCCTGATTGCGTTCTTCCAGTGGGGCTTTACTTCCGAGTTCGGTTGGTTGATGGTGATTTACGGCTTCATACAGTTCCTGGATGGCAACCTGCTGGTGCCCCTGCTATTTTCAGAAGTGGTCAACCTGCATCCGGTAGCGATCATTGTCGCGGTCGTTTTCTTTGGTAGCCTGTGGGGTGTCTGGGGCGTGTTTTTCGCGATCCCCCTGGCGACGTTGATCCAGGCGATACTCAAGGCCTGGCCTTCCGAGGATCTTATCGCCGAGGGATAAAGTACATCGATTAGCGCCACCCATCCCCGACATCCCGGGGGAGTCAGGCGCGTCCAGCATGACTTGTCCGTGTTGCGGCAAATCTTCCCTAGCGCAGGTTGTTACGCATTGAGTCGCAGATTTAGATTAACCTTGGCGCAATTGCAGGAATCGCTTCAAAACCTGTGGTTTTCTTTATACCATACGCCCCTTGATTAAACTCTGGGCTCAGAGGTCATCCATGTTTAGAGGCAGTATCGTGGCATTGGTTACCCCAATGCTGGGCAACGGCGAGGTCGACTATGCGCAACTCGAGGCGCTGATCGATTTTCACGTGCGTTCAGGAACCGCAGCGGTGGTTATCGCCGGCACTACTGGCGAGTCGGCCACCTTGAGCCCGGCGGAGCATTGTGACCTGCTGAATCGCAGCTACGAGATTATCGGCCAGCGTTTGCCCATGATTGCCGGCACGGGAGCGAATTCAACCACGGAAGCCATCGAACTGACTACCTGCGCCCACAAGTGTCGAGCCGAAGCCGCTCTGCTGGTAACTCCCTATTACAACAAGCCCACGCAAAAAGGGCTGGTGTTGCATCACAAAGCGATTGCCGAAGCGGTTGCCATACCACAAATCCTGTATAACGTGCCCGGTCGCACAGCCTGTGATATGCAGGCCGATACCGTTGCCGAGCTGGCCAGGGTCGGTAACATCGTCGGTATCAAGGAAGCCACTGGCAGCATGGAACGTCTCGCGGATATCAAGCGCCAGGTAAGCGAGGACTTCGACTTGCTGACCGGGGATGATTCGACAACCTGTGAATTTATTCTTAACGGCGGCCACGGTGCAATATCGGTTACCGCGAACGTAGTGCCTGCGAAAATGGCCAATATGTGCCGTCTGGCGCTGGAGGGCAAGGCTTCTGAGGCGCGTGCGGCCGATGCGGAAATCGCGGACCTACATCGCTTGCTGTTTATCGAATCCAATCCGATCCCGGTCAAGTGGGCGGTTTCGCAAATGGGTTACGGCGATCTGAATCTGCGCCTGCCGATGACGGTACTGGCGGAAGAGCATCAGCAACCGCTCAGGCAGGCCCTGGCCGCCTGCGGGGCCTTATGAGAAAAATCCGCGGCGCGGCGCTGTGCATTACCGCCGCCTTGTTCACGGGCTGCCAGAGCGATCTGGATACGCGTTACCTGGATGCCTCGGTCGGTGGCCGTCTCGAGCTGCCCCCCGATCTTACCGAATACGAGGCGGAATCGAGTTTCGCGTTACCTGAAGTCTTCGCCGGCGACGATGCGTCGGTGCGTAACCGGATTCCGGTGCTGGCCCAGGTGGAATCATTGCGTCTCGAGGGCAGCCAGGATTTTTACTGGCTTAGCGTCGAGGAACCGGTCGATAATCTATACCAGCTGGTAAAGAACTTCTGGGCTTCCGAGGGTTACCGCCTGACCAAGGATGAACCGGTCATCGGCATTATGGAGACCGAGTGGATACTCAAGGAGGTGGGTTCGAGCGAGGAAAAGGGCGGCTGGCTCGCAAACCTGTTCGGCGGCGATGATTTGTCCGCGGTCCAGGATCAGTTCAAGACCCGCATCGATCGTGACGACTCGGTTAAAAGCCGCATCTATATTGCGCACCGGGGCGCGGAATACAAATACGTTCTCGACTCCGATGACAGGGGCGCTCCATTGAACAATGCAGCTACCGAAGAGGATAGCCAATGGCGTTTCCGGCCTCCCGATCCGGAACTCGAAACCGAGATGCTTTCGAGGCTGATGATTTACCTCGGCATGCAAAAGACGCAGGTCGACCAGCAGCTTGACAGCGTCAAGCTGTTCAGGCCGCGAGCCTTCATGCAACAGGATGCCAAACAAGATTCTCCGTTCCTGATTCTCAAGGATCCTTACCATATTGCCTGGAACCGTGTTTATCACAATCTCGAGCGATTGAATTTCGAAATCGAAAGCGCCGTGTTCAAAAGTGGCTTTGCCGCAGAGGGCGTCTTTCTGGTCAAGGTCGAGTACGCCGACCTGCAGCAAAAGACAGGATTATTTTCCCTGGGATCTAAAGCTAAATCCAAGACTCGAAACGTGGTGTTGATCCTGTCGGAACAAACCCACGAACTGACCCGGGTGGATATCGAAACTGCCGACGGAGAAGACGATTCCTCGCCGGAGGGGGCCGAGTTCATGAAGCTGTTGTATCGGCAAATCAAGTAGTCAATATGAGAATTGCATCGCTGGGCAGCGGAAGCCGAGGCAACGCAACCCTGGTACAGTACCGCGATACCACGTTACTGGTAGACAATGGCTTTTCTCTAAAGCAGTTCACCCAGCGCCTGCGGCGCCTGGAAATGGAACCCCGACATATAGACGCCGTGCTGCTGACGCATGAACACGGTGATCACAGCGGTGGCGTTCAGCGGCTTTGCGCCAGTCACGGAATTCCACTGTGGACCGCGGTTGGCACCGCGCGTTCGGCGCTACCGGCGGATTTCGAGTATCACCGGCTGGTAGCCGGTGAGTGTGTCACGATCGGTGAGATCGAAGTTTTGCCCGTCACTGTCCCACACGATGCCAGCGAACCACTGCAATTCATTTTTCAACAGTCCGGTAGCGGCAAGCGTTTTGGCCTGCTAACCGATACCGGCCATATTACCCGGCATATCGTCGACGCTTTTAATGGTCTCGACGGGTTGCTGCTGGAGTTCAATTACGATCCCGGGATGCTCGAGAATGGTCCCTACCCGGAAATGCTCAAGCAACGTGTGGGTGGCAATCTTGGACATTTGTCCAATCACCAGTCGCTGGAACTACTGCGAAAAATCGATACCCGGAACCTGGGTTGCCTGGTTGCCGCGCATATATCGGAGAAAAACAACGCGCCTGGCATCGTCGGGGAAATGATCCGGCAACTGGATGATGTGCCGGAACCGGTGCTCGCCAGCCAGGATACGGGATTCGACTGGATTAGCGTTTAATCGGCCGCTAAGCGTCCTTGTCGTACTCGATCAGGGCGTAGGCCGAGTGATTATGAATGGATTCGAAATTTTCAGACTCGAGCACATACTGGCGAACCCGATCGTCCTTGTTTAGCTCCCCGGCGATATCGCGAACCATGTCTTCCACGAACTTGGGATTATCGTAGGCGCGCTCAGTTACATACTTTTCGTCGGGGCGTTTCAACAACCCGTATAGTTCGCAGGAAGCCTGTTTTTCAACGATGTCGATCAATTCCTCGATCCAGATGAATCCGCTGGTCTTAGCATCCAGCGTGACATGCGAGCGCTGGTTGTGAGCGCCGTAATCGGAAATTGATTTCGAGCAGGGGCACAAACTGGTGACCGGAATCTGCACCTTGATACGAGTGCTGGTGACACCAGAATTGATTTCCCCGATCAGGGAGACCTCGTAGTCGAGCAGCGATTCCACGCCCGATACCGGTGCCTTCTTGTTCACGAAGTATGGAAAGTTCATCTCGATGTAACCCGACTCGGCCTCGAGCAGCTCGGCCATTTCGCGCAGCATTTCGTTAAACGAGGTATAGGAAATTTCTTTTTCGTGATCGTTAAGAATCTTAACGAAACGCGACATGTGGGTGCCCTTGAACTGGTGCGGCAGGAATACGAACATGCTGAAGGTCGCAATCGTATGCTGTTTACCATCGGAACGGTCTTTTACGATTACCGGGTGTCTAATGTCCTTGATGCCGACCTTGTTGATAGCGAGTTCTCGCGTATCTGCGCTTCCCTGGACATCGGGAATAGTGGAAACGCTGTCGGCGGCGGGTTGACCATTCATGGCTTGATCCTGTTACAAACCCTGGACACATCATTACAGCGGGCTGCAAGAGCGAGAGAGTCGATTGATGAAGTTGGCATGCTAATAACCGAGCAAAACAGTCGGGTATTATACTGCGGTATCCGGTTAAGGCAAATAGTCATAGCGGCGATTATCCCATTAACGATGCCGGATAGCGATAGCAGGGGTATTGTCGCTTCGGCCTGGCACTACTTAAGTGTAACGAAATCAGTAATTTCGCCGGTGGGGCTGAACCAGCCAATGGCAGGCCGGAATCAGGAGATAGGTAATGTCCTTATTGTTATTTTGCTTTAAGCGGGGGCAACGTCTTCAGCCTGCGGTCCCTTGGCGCCATCGGTAACCTTCATGGTTACGGTCTGGCCCTGCTGAAGGGTCTTGTGACCGTCAGCCTGAATCGCACTGTAATGAACGAAAACGTCTTTACCACCCTCTTGTGAAATAAATCCATAACCTTTGGCGTCGTTAAACCACTTAACTGTGCCAGTTACTGTCTCAGACATAATATTACTCTGCATCTTGATGATATTATTGCCCGGTTTTGCAACCCGACATTACCGATTGTAGGGGAATAGAACGGCGGAAGCCATCGTTTAACAGGCCCGAAGTGTCCCAAAACCGAGCGAAAAAGGGGCTTGTGGCCCTTTTTCAAAGCGACATTCAGGCCCCGGTAAATTCGATAATGGAGGTGCGCAACGCGACTGGGTCGAGACCGTAGTCCTGCAGGATCTGTTCGCGACTGCCCTGCGAAGGGAAAAAATCGTCGAGCCCGAGACGCAGCAAAGGAACCTGGATCTGGTTTAGATTCAGCGTTTCGAGAACGGCAGAGCCGGAGCCCCCGGCGGTGCTCGAGTCTTCGAGGGTGACAAGGTAATCATGACTCGTTGCCATCTCCACGACCATTGCCTCGTCGAGAGGTTTGATAAAACGCATGTTGACGAGGCTGAGATCGAGCTCATCAGCAATGATTTTTGCTACCTCGAGAAGACTACCGAACACCAGCAG